>AUXO016634512.1_pt1 | contig 19887 bp, 11 predicted proteins | sample 768731 | NCBI WGS metagenome assembly AUXO01 (sample SAMN02715735, study PRJNA202380) | gut metagenome | biome: sheep rumen | host: Ovis aries | place: New Zealand: Palmerston North
CGTCGAACAACTATTTCTCGAACATCATTACGTACCAGTGGGGCTACAGGATGAGCCGCGGCATGAACTTTGACGAGAATATGGAGTACTGGAAGTCGAAGACGATGTTCCCGCAGCGTAACATCTCGATGACCATGCGCATGTGGTACAACTTGTACCTGTACTATCACCTGGCAGGGCATAACAAGGGGTTCACGCAAAAGCTGCACAAGCTGCTGCGCCAGGATCCGATGGTGTTCGGCGGCCAGGGCTGGTATGAGGGCGGAGGCTCGGACGGCAACGGGGGTGCCAACATGGGTCTGGCGTCGAACAGCTGGCTGAAATTCTACGAAAAGGCTTGCGAGGCTGCGGGGGAGGACCTGACGGAGTATTTCCGTATGTGGGGTTTCTTCTATACGTCGAAGGAGGCCAAGTATGCCACACAGAATCCTAACAACGGGAAGTGGTATGTGTATTGCGGCGACTATGCTTCGTACTATATCGAGAATACACAGGAGATGATAGACGCGGCTATCGCGCGTGTAAAGAAGAAGGGGTACAAGGAGAACAAGCAGGTGATGTTCATAGAGGACCGCCTGGAGGCTCAGGAGAGATATGACATAAATGCGACTGGGGGGGCCATAAAGCCTGACAACGGCGGTACGATACGTACGACGGAGTGGCTGAAGAAGTATCATGGCGACATCGGATACTATAAGTATTACAATGACGGGAACATGAAGCTGGCCAAGGCTGAGGACTACACGTACATGGCTACCGGTTCCAAGATAAGCGTGACGGTAAAGAGCGGCAGCGAGAACAATGGTGTCGGTATCATCGTCTATAACGAGGATGGCACAATTGGCTGGATGAGCAATCGCTTCAACTTTACGATACCTGCCGAGGTTGCAGCAGGCAACTACAAGGTTGTCATCATCAACGCCGACGGCAGCGAGGTCGAAATCATGAATGCACTTGACAGCGATGACCCTGATGTGCTGAAGAGTCTTCTGGACAATGCCGTGAACGAGTCCAAGACCTACACCGGAATGACAAGCAACGTCAAGGTAGGATGGTACACGACCAGCGCCGTATCAGAGCTGAAAGACCTGGTTACACAGGCAAACAATGCCATATCTGCAAGTGACGTTGCACAGTACAGGTCACTGACCAACCAGATTACTGCTGAAATGGTCAACCTTGAGAAAAACGGCGAAAGGACTCCGCTGGAGCCTTCTGGCATATACTATCTGCAGAATTTCGAGCGCAAGCATTACCTGACCAACAACTATAGCTGTAACGAGACGCAGAACAACGCCTACAACCGCTGGGTGCTGGTTCCTGTTCAGGGAGAGGAGGGCTACTATTACATACAGAACAATTCTTCCAAGAAATACATCAATTTCCTGGACGGTTACACGTACAATGCAGAAAACCAGAGCAAGGCTACCAAATTCCATCTTGAGGATTACGGACAAGGCGCATTCTGCTTTGCCTTCAAAAACAATGCAGGACAGACCAAGTACATCAACGAGACGCCTTCACAAAACGGTACTATAGGCTGGAGTTGGGCAGCAGGTTCGGCATGGTACATAGAGCGGTACAACTATATTAATCCGTATGTGGATCTGGAGATGCTGAACAAACTTATTGAGGACGAAAAGGCGTTGGTTGACAAGGTTGCCATATATGATGCTACGCTGCATCCTATCGAGCTGCAGGTTACGAACCAGGAGTCGGCCGGATACCTTTCCTGCAACCTGGGGCCTCAGGAGCATAACACGCCTGGTTTCTACAACATGGGCAAGCTGATTGATAATAACCGTAACACCTTCTACTACAGCGTTGTGCCAGATGAAGATGTGATTCCCACACTGACGGTTGACCTTGGTACGGGTAATACTCTGAAGGCGTTCACCCTGAACATCGTCTCTGCCACGACCAACAAGCCTGGAACAATACTGATGAATGGAAGCACTGACGGCAAAACATGGACATTACTCAAGACCTTCAATAACCTGTTTGGTTCTTCAAGAGATTTTGAGGAGGATGTTTCATTGTCAAAGGCATATAGGTACTTCATGTTCCAGTTCGGCAACATGTTAAATCAGTATCAAGGTTACGAAGGTGCTCTGCGTTTAGCTGATTTCAGGATGTCCACGACCGAAGTATCAAATGTGCTGCGCGAAGAGTACAAGGATATCAGATATGGCTCTACAGCAGGCACAACACTGGTTGCAAACTGCAAGAAGTACGAGGCTGCTGCTATCGAGGCTGCCAACGGTGACCCTTCGCCTCTGTCGTACAAGACTCCATACAGCAACCTGCTGAATGCCTACAACAAGCTGGCTTCGGCTGCCGGGGAGTCTCCGTTTGATCCGACCGCCATTACGGACATAGTGGACGGCGGCGTGGTGCCTGAGGACGTGAAGGGTGATGCTTACGACCTGAGCGGCCGCAGGGTGGCCGGCAACGTAAGGGGTATCGTGATCGTCAACGGCAAAAAAGTGATAAGATAGGGGGCGTGGCTTCCCATGGATAATTTTTTCGCTCTCCCGGTGACGGGGGAGCGTTTTTTTTTGTATCTTTAGGGCATAAAATGTAATGTTGAACTATAATCTGACTTACGATGAAAAGGCTTCTGACCGCTCTTGCGATACTGGTAACAGCAATTGGAATACAGGCGCAAGACTCCAAGGTGAACGTGAAGGCTATCACAACTTCGCCGACGTCTTACTATGGAAGTAACTATCCGGCCCTGGCCATTGACGGCAACACTGGTACGTTCTGGCACAGTCAGAGCATAAGCGGCAGTTCGTCAACAGTGGTGCTGACGCTGAAGGCTGTCTCGCATGTGGACTATGTGAGGTATACTCCGCGTCAGGATGGCAACACGAACGGCAACTGGGGAACGGTGGAGGTGTATACTGCTCCGAAGACGACGTCGATAAACTATTCGCTGGTGGGGAGCTATAACCTGAACATGGGTTCGGGATGCCATGACTTTGCACTGGGCGACGAGGGGGCTGACATAGGGCGTGTGAAGTTTATCGTGAGGAGCGGTGCCGCGGGGTTTGCCAGCGCTGCGGAGATAGAGTGCTTTGCGAGGGACAGGTCGAAGCAGCATGCCTTTGAGGAGTATTTTGAGGATAATTTGTTCACCCAGCTGAAAAGCGGTGTCACGAGCAGCGACGGTATAGAGGATGCGGATGTAAAGAGGCTGGTGGACAACCTGCTGGCGGATGCTGAGGAATACAAGAGGTTCCGTGTGGGTGAGTTTGAGGCTTACAGGCCTACGGAGGAACTGAAGGCGGAGCTGAGGACTTCGTCTCTGTACAGCAACTATGAGAATCCCACGGGTATTTACCTGAAGGCGGGTGAGGTGTGCTGGGTAGCGGCTGAGGGTATCGGGAACGATGCAGTAGGGCTGAAGATAAAGAGTTGGGGGGAACAGGGTACAAGCGGCAGCAGCTACGGCTTGTCAAACGGTCTGAACTATATCATGGCTACAACGGAGGGAAACGTGTTCGTAGACTACTATACGACGAACTATGAGTCGGCACCAAAGGTGAGGGTGCATTTCGTAAACGCTCCACGTCAGGGGTACTGGGACAGCAGGACAATGACGAACACTGACTGGAAATGGATAATGGCTAACAAGGAGGTGGGCGACCGCTCGTCAAGTGACAAAACGATAATAATCACGCAGAGTGAGCATGCAGAGACGGCTTACCCGGCCTATGCGTGGAAGGCTAACTGTCCGACGAACATCGTGGAAACGATGCGTCTGTATGAGTGTGTGCAGTGGGCTGAGCGTGACATCATGGGGCTGAAGAAGTATGGGAGAGAGACGAAGAACAGACAGTTGTTCTATGTGAGCACGACAGGGTTCATGGCGGCCGGGGGCGATGGCGCATGGTGCCACTATGGCTCGCTGGGGCCTATAATGAAGCCGGACAACAAGAGTTTCGACTTCTGGGGAGTGGGTCATGAGTGGGGACATAACAACCAGATAACGCCAGGGTTCAAATGGACGGGGTGTGGCGAGACGACGAACAACATATATGCCAGCTGGGCTCAGCTGAATTTCAGCGGAAATGCTTCGAGCAACCTGCGCCTGGAGGATGAGGTGACGGGGGTAAACGACTACAGTGGAATGCGCGGAGGTCGTATGCAGACTTATTTTGAGGAGGGTCTGAGAAAGGGTGTACAGTGGCAGCTGCAGGATGGTCCGGACTATCACGGGAGTGAGCCTGGCAGTGACGGAGGACGTAACTATGACCACTTTGTCAAGCTGGTGCCTTTCTGGCAGCTGAACCTGTGGGGCACGAAGGCAGGAAAGTGTCCTGACATCATCCCTATGGTAATCGAGAACCTGCGTACGACGGCGTACAACACCCTGTATTACATGAGTAACGGCGAGATGCAACTGAACTGGATAAAGGTGGCTTGCGACTCGGCAAAGATCAACTTGCTGCCGTTCTTTGAGAAGGCGGGTATGTTCAAGGAGATTGACAGGGTTATATATGACTATGGCAATGCGCGTACGACGATTACCACGAGTATGCTGAATGCAGTACGCTCGTATATCAGCAAGAAGAACTATCCTGCCATGACGGAGGAGATAAACTACATTAACGGGCATAACTGGGAGATATACAAGAATTGTGCAAAGCTGGAGGTTCCGGCCAAGATGGGCACGGGGTGCTCGCTGAACGGCACGAAACTGAAGGTGCTGCATTCGTATGTGAAGAATGCTGTGGCGTTTGAGACGTATAACAGCAGTGACGAGCTGATACGTATTACGATGTACGGTCTGGGGAGTGACGATGCGCACTCGTTTACGCAAGTCCTGTACCCTAACGGGGAGGATGCCGCCTATGTAAAGGCGGTGGGATATGACGGGGAGCGCAAGATTATCTTCAGGGGGCAGGCGCCTGTACTGCAGGCAGGGAAATTCTATTCGATAGTGAGCAACAGCCAGGGGGGTGCCCTAACCTGCGGCGTGGCGACTTCAACAGACCAGGATGACGAGATATCGTGGTCCGTGACACGTGCTGCGGAAAGCGCGAGCAAGGCGGACCAGATATGGGCGGTAGAGTCGTACGCAAACAACAAGTATCTGTACAACCCTCAATCGGACTGCTATCTGGGGGGGGATGCCAATACGGCTTTTACGCAGCTGTTCCCTTTTGAGGAGGCTGCCTACTACAGGTTTGACTGCGTAGACGAGAGTGAGAGTACGTGGACCGTGGCATTGCGGGGCGAGGGCCAGTACCTGAATTCGTACTCATCGACGAACACGGGATATTGGAGCGGTGGCAGCGGTGATCCAAACAACATCTGGGTCATAAAGGAAGTGACGGACTTTAACGTTACCATTAACAGCTATGGTTTCCTGAATGTCTGCCTGCCTTTTGCGGTATCGTTGCCTACTGGCTATACCGCTAACGTGGTAACCGAAATAAAGAAGGTTGGTGACGTAACGTTTGCCATAATGGAGAGGTTGTGGGGAGTGGTGCCTGCAAGGACGCCTGTGATATTGCTCGGAAAGAAGAGTTCCACGTGCAAACTGAAGCTGATCTATGGTAACGATATGGCGGCTCCGGCGGTGAACTTGCTGAAAGGGTCTACGCTGAAAAGGACGGGGTATACGAAGTATTCGGTCTTGTCTACGAGCGCAACGGGGGATGCCAAGGACTTTGATTGTGCGGAGGGTGCCCTGAAGGCTTCCTCGCTGACTTACGTCGCAATAAACAAGGCGTTCCTACAGACGGCGGACGTGGGTAACATATCTATCGCCTACCTGACCCTGGATGACAATCCTACCGGTATTGCCGACATTACGGAGGATGACATCATGGCTTGTGAAGAGGTATATGACTTGCAGGGGCGAAAGGTGGAAAAGACGTCGAAGGGCGGCATCTATATTATTAACGGCAGAAAGGTGATCAGGTAGTGGAAGCGGATCCTGTTACTACATATCGGCATAAAAAGCAAACGGATTTGCTTTGTCCTACACTCTTTTTTTAGTAACTTTACAGACAGAAAGCCTTAATGTGATGAAGAGAACTGCAAGAACCGGACAAAAGTTGCCAGTAACGAAGCACAAGAGTGGGAGGACAGGGGTACGTCTACCTATTTTGCCTGTATTGCCGATATTGTTTGTCCTGACGTATGTCTGGGCTGCATGGTACTACGGGGATGTGCTCAGGATGGCACGGGAAAGGAGTTTCTGGGTTGCGGCGGCGGACCAGATGGATTTCCTGCTGGGCAAGGAGTTCGGCGGACTGTGGTACATAGGTCGCATGGGGTTGCAGTTGTTCAGATATCCATGGCTGGGCGGATTGGTACTGGCATTGTCCGTCTCTGTGGGTACATGGTGCGTGGGGTATTCGATGCGTCTGTCTGCGAAATGGAGGTGGCTGCAGTATGTTCCGGCCGGTGCCTACATGATGTATATCGCGTATGAGGGTATTAACTGGTTCCACGAAAACGAGGGCGGTATTATCCTGGGCATTCCTTTCTGTGCCGTGCTGATCCTGCTGATATGGACGGCTCTGATTGCGAGTTTCTCGCGTAAGAGAATGCCTGCCTTGATTGGTATTCCCAAGGATGAAACGAGGTGGCAGAACGGTGCCCAGTTGCTGATGCTGGTCGCCATATTCGGCACACAGGTTGCATGGACGGAACTGGCACGTCCGTATACCCGTGTGATTGCGAGGGAGAATGTGTGCCTGCTGAACAGCGACTGGAAGGGGGTTATGGAGGTTGCGCGTGAAAACGCTGACATTTCGCACAGGCCGATTGCTGCCATGTATGCCATTGCCCTGGTCGAGACGGAACAGATTGCGGACCGTATGTATGACATACGCCTGGACTATGACTCGCTGTATCTGCACAGCCAGAGTGGCGAGCATAGCTTGTCGCTGAACCTGTACCAGGAGGATTGTGACTATTATGCCGGTTTCATCGAAACGTGTATACACCATGCAATTGAGCGCATGACGATGATAGGGCCTAACATACACTCGCTGGAGCTGTTGACAAAATGTTCCATACTGCGCGGTGAGACAGAGGCTGCCTACAAGTATCTGCGTATTCTGGACGGTGTTCCGTTTGAGGGTAAATTCGTAAAAAAATATACGGCGTACGTGGGTGATTCTGCTATGGTGGCCGATGATCCTGAAATGGCTCTGATACGTAAACTGGAGCCTATTCACGACTCGTTTGAGAACAACTATCAGCAACCGACGTTCATGGGATACAACCTGGCGCTGGTCGAGGGGCGTAGCAAGAATGCATTGCTGAACTCGCTGGCGTGCTGCATGTATACGAAGGTGATGCCTGCATTTATCATGCGCACCGCACCCCTGGAGGGACAGACGCCTCCGGAGAACGTGTGTGATGCCTTGTGCCTGATGTCCAGCAAGGATCCGGGCATAATGAAGAGGTTTAACGGGCTGGACCTGCATTATTCCCTGATGACAAGCCGCATTGCCGAGATGAAGCCGTATATGAAGGACCGTCAGAGGTATGCCAGGGAGTTGTTTCCGAGATTCAAGGGATATTATCCTTACTACTACTTCTTCGGGAACCTGAAAGCGACGAAAAAGAGAAGTGAATCTGCAAGCAGCAGCGCGGGGGTTAACTAAGTAAAAAGAAATACTGTTTCTACAGGAATATGAAAAATCATATCTGTCTGCTAATAATTCTGGCTATAACGGCCTGTACAAAGAGCTATGAGGTGCCAACACAGTATAGCGACGTCGAGGGGCAGGCTCCAATGTATCCAGACTACAAGGATGTGGTAATACCGCAGAACATCGCTCCACTGAACTTCATGATAAAGGATGCCGAGGGGCTGGTGGTAGTGTTTGAGGGTGACAGGGGCAGTTGCCTGACCGTAAGCGGTGAGGATCGCATTGACATCGATTCGGCAGAATGGCGTAACCTGCTCACTGCCGAGAGGGGGGGAGAGATAAAGGTCTCGGTGTATGCCAACTTGGACGGATGGAAGCGCTATGCCTCGCACTCGCTGACGGTTGCCGAGCCTATTGACGCTTATCTGTCATACCGTCTGATCGAGCCTGGATATGAGCTGTACAGACAGTTGGGCCTGTACCAGAGGAATCTGGAAAACTTCGTGCAAAATCCCATATATGAGAACAACCGTGAATATGAGGAGGAGAACAACCATTGCGTGAACTGTCACAACTTTCAGAATTACGACACTAAGCGCATGCTGTTCCATGTCCGCGCTCAGCATGGCGGCACTATATTGACTGATGGCGACAAGTGCCGGAAGATCCAGATTAAGAGTCCTGACATCCTGGCTGCCGGCGTTTATCCGACATGGCATCCGAAAATGAACATGGTGGCTTTCTCGACGAACAAGACGGGTCAGGTATTCCACATGTTTCACAGGGAGAAGATAGAGGTGGTGGACGAGGCGAGCGACCTGATACTGTATGACGTGGACAAGAACGAGGTACGCAATATCATTGCCACGCCTGACTTTGAGACATTCCCGTGCTGGAATCCGGCTGGAGACAAACTGTATTTCTGCTCTGCTCACGTCCGCCAAATGGAGAATGTGCCGGACAGCATGGCTGCCGAGGTTATATCGCATTACTATGACAGTGTATACTATGACTTGAAATGTATGTCGTTTGACATGAAGAGTCTTAGCTTCGGCAAACCGGAAACGGTGGTCAACGCTTCTGCATCGCACAAGAGTATCACGGTACCCAGAATAAGTCCTGACGGCAGATACATCTTGTTTACACTGGGCGACTATGGGCAGTTTCATATCTGGCACAAGAGCAGCGACCTGTGGGTCATGGACCTGAAGAACGACAGTGCATATGCCCTGAAAGAGGCTAACAGTCCTGACGTAGACAGCTATCACACATGGTCCAGCAATGGCAGGTGGATAGTCTTTGCAAGCCGGCGCATGGACGGCAACTATTCGCGTGCACACATTGCCTATTTTGACAAGGGGGGCAAGGCACACAAGGCTTTCTGTATGCCACAGCGTGATCCGGAGCATAACATATTGTTGCTGAAAAGCTATAACGTCCCTGAACTGACGAAGAATGCCGTGCGTGTAAATCCTGAGGCCTTGCGCAGGTGTATATATGAAACTGCAGGCGACACTGCCAGATTCACAGGAAATATAAAACGTTGCATAGACGGGAACACGGGTGCAAGCCTGCAGGTTGACGGCAAGACGGGAGCCTCGCCAAAGAAGAAGTGACAAAGGACATGTATCAAATTCATATAATAATTTAACCTAATAAAACACAAACCATTATGCGAGTTATTATCGAGCCTGATTATGCTGAGCTGAGCCGATGGGCAGCTGAGTATGTAGCAGCCAAGATCAATGCTGCAAATCCTACACCTGAGAAACCGTTCAAACTGGGTTGTCCTACTGGTGGTTCTCCTCTGGGACTGTACAAGAACCTGATTGAGATGTACAAGGACGGAAAGGTCAGTTTCGAGAATGTAGTAACATTCAACATGGATGAGTATATAGGCTTGCCTGAGGAGCATCCTGAAAGCTACCACAGTTTTATGTGGAATAATTTCTTCAGCCATATCAACATCAAGAAGGAGAATGTCAACATCCTGAACGGCAATGCCGAGGATCTGGAGGCGGAGTGTGCTGCATATGAGGCTAAGATAGAGGCTGCAGGTGGCATTGACCTGTTTATGGGCGGCATAGGCCCTGACGGCCATCTGGCATTTAACGAGCCTTTCTCCAGCCTGACGAGCAAGACGCGCATAAAGTCGCTGACTACGGATACGATAATTGCCAACAGCCGTTTCTTTGACAATGACGTAAACAAGGTTCCGAAGACGGCGCTGACGGTGGGCATCGGCACAGTAATGGCTGCCAAGGAGGTGCTGATAGTATGTAACGGACACAACAAGGCGCGTGCATTGCATCATGCCGTAGAGGCTGGTGTAAGCCAGGAGTGGACTATTTCGGCATTGCAGATGCATCCGCATGCCATAATCGTATGTGACGAGGCTGCAACGGACGAGTTGAAGCATGGTACGTACAAGTACTTCAAGGACATAGAGAAGGATAACTTGTAACGAAAGCCACTACCCTACTTAGGCGGGGAATATAAAAACAGAGGCCTGGCGGATTGCCAGGCCTCTGTTGCTTTTTTATTGCCAGTCTGTCCAGACTGGGCCGTGTTCTGCTATTTCTGTGCCGGAACTCCGTGCATGACTACCTGTGCATGGTTCCCGGAACTGAGTATGACATTCTGCAGGAAAGCGGAAACGGCCTGGGCGTCAATGGAATTTACTACCTGCTTGTAATCGGTGTGGAAGTCTATCCCATATTTGCATAGCTTGGTAATGACTGATGCCCAGTATGAGTTGGTTTTGGCCATTATGTCGGCCTGATTGAGGATTATTTCCTTGGCTTTCTGAAGGTCGGCTGCATTAGGTGACTTGATGACATTCTGCATCTCGGTAATCATAAGCGGCAGTGCTGCCTGGCTCTTGGCAGGGTTTATCAGGGCAAGTCCGTTGATGATGTAGTGGATGCCTCCATCGGCATCTATGCTGATATCACTGTCGGCATAGGCGGAATATGCTGCGGCAAGCTCCTCGCGTATACTGCGGTCGTATGCCATTCCCAACATTCGTGAAGAGATGTCCAATGCTACGCGATTGGCTTGTGTATTGGGTGCTGCATCGGAGCGCCATATCTGTTGTGCCCGGTCTTGCGGTGTGCCCATAGGCATGGTAAAGTGGTTGGATACCTGACCACGGAATTCCCTTATATCCTTGTTCTTGTACGTATTGCCGCTATTGGGCAGGGATGCTATGTATGTCTTGATGAGGGGTAGTATTGCCTGCTCGTCGAAATTACCTACAATGACAAAGGTGAAGTCACGTGCATTGCCAAACATATCGCGTATTATTTCCAGAGACCTGTCGTATTCTATAGCCTGGATGTCCTGTACCTGCGGAAGACGGCCGAACGCGCTGCCGCAATTAAGGGTGCTGCCTAATGAGTCCTGGAATACAAGATCAGGATTGGTGCCTTGCAACTGCAGCACGCTGATTAGCTGCTGACGGAGGTTCTCAAAGCATTTCCCGTCTTTTGACAGGGATGTCATCTTGAGATAAAGGAGTTGCATCATTGTCTCAAGATCCTTGGGGGTAGAACTTCCTGATACGGTACGTCCCATCTCTGTTATACCCAATCCAATGCCGGCTTGTTTACCGGCAAGGGCCTTGCTGAGGTCCGTTGAGGAGAACTTGCCGACTCCACTGCATGATGCTATCTGACTGAGTAGCGTGCCTTCGACGGCTTGTGACTCAGGGAAGCATGAGAAACCTCCGTTTGCAAAACCTGAGAGTATTATCTCGTTGTCCTTGAAATCTGTCTTCTTTAATATTACCTTGACTCCGTTGGACAACTCAAGCTGATTGAAATCCAGGGCGTCGTTGTGAGTCGTCTTAACAATGCTGCCTGCCTGCGGAACGGTGGCCATAAGGGGTTCCTGTATAGTATTGTCCACGTATGCCGTGAGCGTGTCTGCCAACACCTTTGCCTTGGCTGCAGCCATGTCTGCGGCTACAGGATATGTCGCTCCATCGCGTTCGGCCAATGCGGCAAATACAACAAAGTTGTGATCCTGAAGCTTGATCAGCTGCTTGGCAAACATGTTTACGTACTGTACGGTTATATGAGGTACAAACAGTTTGTACAGGCTGTACTCCTGTTCAAGGGACGGAATAGGCTCCTTTTCCTGGAAGTGTGCGAGATACTGCTGTGTAAACTCTTCGTTCTTCATCTTTGTGCGATTGTCATAGGCTTTTTCCAGACGGGACATATACTCGTCGCTGAAACGCTGAAACTCGGTTGCCGTAAATCCGAACTCGGCTGCACGGCGTGCTTCAGCAAGTGTTGCTGCCCATGCCTCGACGACCTTACCCGGCTTGGCCTGAGTCGTTAGCTGAAATGCCTGCTTGGCATTTGAGACAAGAAACTCTCCGTAGCCTGCGTATGCTCCGAGGAAAGGACAGTCGGGCTCCTGTGACTTCTCGTTCAACCGTTCTGAGAGCATTGAGGTTATGGCACTCTTGATATACTGATAGGTAAGATATCCGACACTCATCTTAACGCTGTCCGGGACAGGGTCGTGCTTGATGAATGTCGAAATAAGATCAACGGGCTGCTCCTTGTCCTTGTCTATAATATAAATTGCCTGCTCATTGTCCGGTATTGCCTCTGGCATGACCTTGGCTGCGTTCTTTGCTACCTTGATCTTGCCAAACAGTTGCTGAATCTTCTTCTCGATGTGTGCTACATCGACATCACCTACGACTATGATTGCCTGATTGTCGGGACGGTACCACTTGTGATAGTATTCGCGCAGCACAGCCGGGTTGCAGCTGTCTATGACGGACATGAGGCCTATAGGCAGACGGTGCCCGTACTTGGAACCGGGGAACATGTCTGGCAATGCTCGCTCGATAAGGCGCATATATCCCTTCTGGCGCTGGCGGTACTCGTTGTGTACCACATCGCGCTCCTCGTCTATTGCCTGGGTTGAGAGTGTAATACCGTTTGACCAGTCCTTGAGTATCAACAGGCATGAGTCTACTGCCGTAGTACGTGCTGTCGGCACGTCTGTAAAATAGTATACGGTACTTTCTATTCCTGTCGCTGCATTCAGATTGCGTCCATACTCCACTCCTATCGACTGCAGGTATTCGCGCAGGGTATTTCCCTTAAAATGCTCTGTTCCATTGAAGGCAAGATGCTCCAACAGGTGTGCAAGGCCACGTTGTGATTCCTCTTCCTGCAAAGAGCCTACCTTCTGGGCTATGTAGTAACTGGCTACTCCCTCGGGATATCCGTTATGACGAATGTAGTAGGTCAAACCGTTGGCCAGCTTGCCAACCTTGACTTCAGGATCCTGCGGGATAGGTGGCAGTTGTTGTGCAACTGCACTTCCAACAGACAGCAATAAAAGTACTGCTGCATAAATTCTCTTGAATCTCATTGCATACATTTTTAATAAATTATCGTTTATTCTATCTCATTTCCGCAAAAAGGACAATAGTGCGCGGAATCGGGCAACGGACTACCACACTCCTTGCATCTTGCCTTTGTGTCGTCTGTGGGATGGTCACGGCTCAGCTGGGCACTGACAATACCTGTCGGCACGGCTATTATAGTATAGCCGAGAAGCATCACGACGGCGCTGAGGATACGGCCGACATGTGTCACAGGGACGATGTCTCCATAACCGACTGTGGTCATGGTGACTACGGCCCAATAGATGCTGGTGGGTATATCGGTAAAGGGTGTTCCTGGCTCATTGCTCTCTACCATAAACATCAGCGTCCCGAGCGCTATAACCATGATTACGACAAAAAGGAAGAACACCATAATCTTGGGAAAACTCAGCCTGAGGGACTTGAGCAGCTTGTCTCCTTCTTCCAAAAAGCTGAATAGCTTGAACACCCTGAACACTCGTATAAGCCTGAATGTCCTCAGTATCATGAGGTACCTGCTTGCCGAGAAAAACAGACCAAGATAGAATGGCATCGTACTGAGCAGGTCTATGATGCCGAAGAAGCTGGTCACGTACTTGCCTGGGGATGGCGAGCAGTAGATACGGGCGATGTATTCGATGGTAAAGAATCCTGTGAATATATATTCCCATACTACCAATGCCGTGTTCATCCAGTCCGGAATAGCTGGAATACTCTCGACGATGATTAGGACTATACTGAGCAATATTGCCCATAGGAGAGCTACATCAAAGGCTTTGCCCATCGGGGTGTCACTCTCGAAGATTATAACATAAAGACGTCGCTTGAGTTCATCATCGATGAACAAGCGACGCCATATGGTGTTCCGGTTGCTCACTTAGAACAAAGTATTCTCGATGATTTTACCCATCTGCCATACCATGCGCACGTTCAGTTCCCTGTCCAGGATAAGGATGTCGGCATCCTTGTTGCGCGACAGTGATCCCTTACGGTCGTAGCATCCCATGATATGTGCCGGTGTCTCACTGACCATGCGACAGGCGTCCTCCAATGGTATCCCGGCCTGCTGCACGGCTGTGCGTATCAGGCGATCCATAGTGGCAATGGAGCCGGCAAGGGCACTGCGGTCGGAAAGCTTGCATACTCCGTCCTCGATAATCACGCGGGGGTCAAATGCCTCAGCATCGTCACCGGCGGCAGCAACTGCCAGAGCGTCGGTAATAAGTGCCATACGCTCGACACCCTTGATCTTGTAGCACATTCGCATAATCGTAGGTGGGACATGGATTCCATCGGCAACGACCTCGACGGTCATATCGTCCATGAGGTAGACGCTCTCAACTGTTCCCTCGTACTTGTATTCCTGCTTGTTATGGAATCCTGGCATCGCATTGTAGAAATGGGTAACATGTGTATAGCCGACCTCGTATGCTGCACGTACGTCCTTGTACTCGGCATTTGTATGGGCTATCGATGGCAATATGCCCTTCTCGGCACAGTACTTGCCAAACTGGATTGCTCCCGGCATCTCGGGCGCAGCGTCCCAACGTGCCAGACACGGACTGTTTTCCACGATGGGAATGTACTCGTTGGGATCAGGGTTCTTGATCAGCTCGGGCATCTGGGCACCTGCCTTCTTGGGGTTCAGGTAGTGTCCCTCGAGATGCAGTCCAAGAATGGAACTGTCCTTTTCGGCCATCAGCTTGTTACATGTCTCGACGGCTTTCTCTATCATCGGCACCGTAGAAGAGGACAATGTCGGATATATTGATGTAGTGCCATGCTTGGCATGGGCCGCACAGGCTATACGGAAAGCTTCCTCGGTTCCTTCCTGGAAATCGCGACCGCCACCTCCATGGACATGCATCTCTATACCGCCTGGGACGACATACATTCCCTTTGCGTCTATCACCTCTGCGCCAATGACTGCCAAGTCGCAGTTGGTCACCTCCAATATCTTGTTGTCACGAAGTATTATACTGCCATCCTTAAGCCATCCCTGCGGGGTCAGTATACGGGCATTGATAATCTGTGTAAGCATCTTATTTAACCATTGAGTAAACTACATCCATAATCTCCTTGCCCAGACGGTCGGCGGCCTCCATCGTGCCTGCTTCGCTGTATACGCGTATAATCGGCTCGGTATTTGACTTGCGCAAATGAACCCACTTGTCGGGGAAATCTATCTTGACTCCGTCGATGTCGTTAACCTCCTGATCCTTGTACAGGTCCTTGACTTTTGACAAGATTGCGTCCACGTCCGTATCTGGAGTCAGGTCGATACGGTTCTTTGCTATCTGATATGACGGATAGGTGGCACGGAGCTCACTTGCAGTCATTCCCTTCTTGGCCAGATACGTAAGAATCAGGGCAATTCCTACAAGTGCGTCGCGACCGCTATGGGCTGCAGGATAGATGACTCCGCCATTGCCCTCGCCTCCGATTACGGCATTGGTCTCATACATCTTGGTTACGACATTTACCTCGCCTACGGCTGCTGCATTATACCTACATCCTGCATAACGGTTGGTAACATCGCGCAGGGCGCGGGTAGAAGAAAGGTTGCTGACCGTATTGCCCGGGGTGTTCTGCAACACATAGTCGGCAACAGTCACCAACGTGTATTCCTCGCCATACATCGTGCCATCCTCGCAGAACAGCGCGAGACGGTCTACGTCCGGATCTACGACGAAGGCTATGTCATGCCCCCCCTTCTGCATCAAAGCCTTGATGTCACCAAGATTCTTTTCGAGCGGCTCCGGATTGTGTTGGAAATCACCGGTCGCCTCGGTAAACATTCCTGTATACTCAACTCCCAAACGGTCGAACAACTTGGGCAGGATTATGCCACCGACCGAATTCACCGCATCGAAGGCGACCTTGAACTTGCGTGCCTTGACTGCCTCTACATCGACGAGGGCAAGCCCAAGCACCATGTCTATATGCTTCTGGTCGTATGTGTCGTCCTCGCGATAGCTGCCAAGATGATCGACATCGGCATATTCGAAGTCTTCTGCCTCTGCTATGCGCAACACTTCCTCGCCCTGTGCCTTGTTCAGGAACTCGCCCTTCTCGTTCAGCAGTTTCAAGGCATTCCACATGCGAGGATTATGACTTGCCGTAAGTATGATGCCACCGTCTGCCCCTTCCATTGCCACGGCTATCTCGGTCGTAGGGGTAGAGGCCAGACCTATGTTGACTACATCAAAACCCATACCCATCAGAGTTCCACAGACAACGTTCTTGACCATTTCACCGGAGATTCGCGCATCACGTCCAACAACAATCTTGTTGCTCTTGACAGGTGTGGTCTTGCGTATGAGCGTTGCATAAGCGCTCGTGAACTTGACTATGTCCAGGGGATTGAGTGTGTCACCAGCCTTTCCACCGATTGTTCCTCTGATTCCAGAGATTGATTTGATTAGTGTCATAGCTATTAAATTTGTTTAGAATGTTTTATATTTGCACCTACAAATATATAAAATTTATCAACACGTTATTCCGCAAGGGCCCTTTTTGCCATATTTTATTTTAAAAGCCTTGCCGTTTTTGCATAATTTGATTAACTTTACACACAAATCATACGTGTGTCCTGGCAAACTTGCTCCAAGCGATGAAGGTTACAGACCTTATTAACGACAATAGCCGCTGCCCATTTTCCTTTGAAGTCCTGCCTCCGCTGAAAGGCAATGGGACCAATGCATTGTTTGACACGATCGACCGTCTCAAGGAATTCGATCCACGATATATAAACATTACCACGCACCGCAGTGAATATGTATACAAGGATCTGGGTGGAGGCATGATGCAGCGGCAGAAGATCCGCCGTCGCCCTGGAACCATCGCCATATCAGCAGCGATACAGCAACACTACGGCATACCTGTAGTTCCTCACATCGTATGCAGCGGACATACAAGAGAAGAGCTGGAGTACATGCTGTTAGACCTGCAATTCCTTGGAATAAGCGACCTGCTGGTATTGCGTGGAGACAAGGCAAAGGACGAAGCTACCTTTCACCCCACCGGAGACGGTCCTGTGCATGCGACAGACCTGATTGAACAGATACAAATGTTCAACAGAGGATATTTCTTCGATGGAACCGAAATAAAATGTCCAGGAGACAAGTTCCGGTTCGGTGTTGCATGCTACCCTGAAAAGCATGAAGAGGCGGCAAACATGGAAAGTGACCTGGAGGTATTGAGGAAGAAAGTTGAAATGGGTGCAGAATATGCTGTCACACAACTGTTCTACGATAATGAAAAATATTTCAGTTTCACAGATCGTGCCCACAAGGCCGGAATAGACATTCCCATCATTCCGGGAATCAAGCCTCTGACAAAGCTCTCACAACTGACTATGATACCTAAGACTTTCCATTGCGACCTGCCTGACCCTCTGTACCGCGAGGCCGTAAAGTGCAAGACGGACGATGAAGTCAGACATGTAGGCGTCGAATGGGCAATATGCCAATGCCGCGAGCTTTTGAAAAGCGGAGTGCCTAATCTTCATTTCTACACTGTCAGCGCAGTAGACAGCATTACAGAGATTGCAAGAAGAATTTATCAGGCAAGTATATAACATAACAGGCGAGAGTGGATTTCAACCAAATCATAGGACAGGAAGATATTAAGAAGCGACTAAAGGATATGGCCGCAGAAAACAAGATTGCACATGCAATCATGCTGTGTGACCCGTCTGGTGCCGGTGGCATGCCACTGGCTCTGGCTTTTGCGCGTCTTCTGCTTGTAAAAGACGAGAGCGACATAGCGATGCTTGACAAATGGGCACATCCCGACCTACATTTCTCCTTCCCCATATACAAGAAGAAGAGCACTGACCACCCAATATCCGATGACTATATAACGGAATGGCGAGACCAGTTGCTCCGCAACCCGTATTTTGACACGGAGGACTGGCTGAAAGACATCAAGGCTGAAAACCAGCAGATGGTCATATATGTAAGCGAGAGTGACTCACTACAGCAGAAACTTCAGCTGAAAGCCAGCCGCGGAGGCAGGCGCGTCGTCATCATGTGGCTTCCTGAACGCATGAAAGCAGAGGCTGCCAACAAACTGCTAAAAATTATCGAGGAGCCGCCACACGAGACTTATTTCCTGCTCGTAACACAGGATGCCGACAATGTCTTGGGAACAATACAAAGCAGGACGCAACTATTGCATGTCCCCGCGCTGAGCGAAACAGAAATAACCGATGCCCTGAAAGCTAACGAATCAATTTCCCAAGAAACCGCGGCAGCAATTGCCCATGTGTCAAACGGGAGCTACACCAATGCCATAAAACACCTGGAGGCGGGCAACGAACGACAGCTTTTCTTCGATTTGTTCGTCCAGTTGATGCGCATATGCTATACACGCAAGATTAAGGATATGAGGGCGTGGAGCGAAACCGTCAGCAACCTTGGACGAGAACGACAAAAGCGGATGCTGGAGTATTGTCAGCGACTGTTGCGAGAAAACTTCATATACAACTTTCAAAGACAGGAAATGGTGTACATGATGCCTGACGAGGCTCAGTTCAGTACAAAATTTGCCTGTTTCATCAAAGAAAAGAACGTAATTCCAATAATGGAGGAGATGGAACGTTGTCAAAATGACATAGAACACAACGTAAATGCACGCATGGTTTTCTTTGATTTCTCCCTGAAAATGACGATGCTATTATTACAATAAAACAACATATGCAATATGGAAAATAAATATATATGCGGTGGAGGACGCGGCCTGTGCGCGGGGGGATGGCATGCCAACCACTACACACAACTGAATGTATTCGACTATATGGCCGACGTTCCTGGCAATACAGAAGCTACAGACCTCGTGGAAGTACAGTTTAAGAATACGCGCAAGGGGTATTACCATAACAGCAACAACCTGGAACTGCACAAAGGAGACATTGTCGCCGTAGAGGGAACACCCGGCCACGACATCGGAACGGTAACAATGACCGGCTCGCTTGTCAACCTGCAGGCCAGGAAAGCCAACATCAAGAACCCTGAGGACATCAAGCGAATATATCGCATCGCACGCGAGTCTGACATGGAGAAATATCAGGCAGCCAAGGCACGCGAACACCAGACTATGATAGAGTCACGCCAGATAGCCAAGGACCTGGGACTGGAAATGAAAATAGGAGACGTCGAATACCAAGGAGACGGAGGCAAGGCCATTTTCTACTATATAGCAGACGGACGTGTCGATTTCCGTCAACTGATCAAAGTCCTGGCAGAAGTGTTCCACGTACGTATAGAAATGAAACAGATAGGTGCACGGCAGGAAGCAGGACGTATAGGCGGTTTCGGACCATGCGGACGTGAGCTATGCTGTTCTACGTGGATGAAAAACTTCACAAGTGTAGGAACACCAGCGGCACGATTCCAGGACCTGTCGCTCAATCCACAGAAACTGGCAGGACAATGTGCAAAACTCAAGTGCTGCATGAATTATGAGGTAGACCAATATATCGAAGCGTCACGAAAACTGCCGCAACGAGACACGGTACTCAGTACCCAAGAGGGTGAATGGTATTTCTTCAAGGTCGACATCCTTCGTGGACGCATATCCTACTCCTCTGACAAACATCTGGCAGCCAACATCACAGAGATTTCCGCACAACGTGCTGCGGAGGTCATTGCCATGAACAAGAAAGGAGAGAAGCCAAGTTCCCTGACAGAAAACAGACTGCAAAAGTCAGAACTACCCATGGACCTGGCCACTCAGGAGGACCTCAACCGATTTGACAGCCAGTTCGGTGGCAAGCACAAGAAAAAGAAAAAAAGCAACCATCATGGCAAGAAGCACGGCAAGCCTAATACTGATAACTCTGCTGCTAAGTAGCTGCACAGGAGGAAG
>AUXO018066136.1_pt1 | contig 19880 bp, 14 predicted proteins | sample 768731 | NCBI WGS metagenome assembly AUXO01 (sample SAMN02715735, study PRJNA202380) | gut metagenome | biome: sheep rumen | host: Ovis aries | place: New Zealand: Palmerston North
CTTAATTCTTCTGCTATTCTTTCAGTCCAATGTTTACTCATGTATATCACAATAATTGTCGTTTAATAATAAATATATAAAATTAATTAGTGGTGATTATTCTAAAAAAATAATTTCTAGAATTTAATCTATCAGAATTAAAATAGTTATAATCATCTGATTTTATTTTTATATGAAAAATCATTAATGTTAATATTTATGTCTGCAATGCTTTATAATTATTTTTAATTATCGCCTAAACTTAAATAGTACAATAAATTAATATAATAAATATTAAAATCAACATGTGATTATATGTATGTAATTATAGTAGGGGCAGGAAGAGTAGGAATAAATCTTTCCGATTCACTTGTTAAGGAAGGATTGGATGTAACAATTATTGAAAGTGACCCTGTAATTTCCAAGGAAGCAGCTGAACATGATGGTGTCATGGTAATTAACGGTGATGCCACAAGTGTACAAATATTGGAAGATGCAGAAATAGCTGATGCTGACGTATTTGTTGCAGCAACTGGTGATGATAAGGTTAATTTATTAAGTTCAGTTTTAAGTTTAAGTTATGATAACATAACTAAACGTATAGCCAGAGTTAATGATTTGGAACATGAAAATGCTTTTAAAAATGTTGGAATTGACATTACAGTAAGTCCTGAAGCATCTGTAGCAACATATCTGGAAAGACTTATAACAAGACCAAAAATAGCAGATTTAATAGTATTGGGTAGAGGTTCTACAGAATTGCTTGAATTGGAATTGGAAAACAAGAAATATTTCGGAAAAAGAGTTTTAGATTATAGTCCTACTGAAAATTATATTGTTTGTGCTGTTTATGATGAGGATGGTGAATTATCTATTCCTCAGGAAGACACAGTATTTCAGCCAAACCAGAAAATATCTGTAATTACTAAATCAGATTATGTTAAACAGGTAACTAAGAAGTTTACTTAGAAATAATGTATAAAATTAATAGGAAAAATCCTATTAATCTTTTTTTAGATATTTAAAAATTCTTTTTTTGTATTGTATATTTTATTAGTCAAATGCGGTTTTATCTGCTTTGTCTAACCATTGATTTACAATTTTAATAGCACAGTAATTTCCGCACATTGTACATGTATCTTCTTCTTCAGGTGGTCTTTTGTCTCTGATAGCTTTGGCATCATCAGGCCACATAGCAAGTTCATACTGACTTGGCCAGTCTAATTTTTTCCTTGCATCAGCCATTTTTATGTCATCTTCACCAAATCTTTCCATATCAATAGCAATGTCTCCTGCATGAGCTCCTATTTTTGTAGCAATAACACCTTCTTTTACGTCTTGAACTCCAGGTAGAGCCAAGTGTTCTGCAGGTGTTACATAACATATGAAATCTGCTCCTGATTTAGCACATTGTGCTGCACCTATTGCAGATACAATATGGTCATATGCAGGTGCAATGTCTGTTACAATAGGTCCTAACATATAAAATGGTGCATTGTTACACATTTTCTTTTGTATATTGATGTTTGTTTCAATTTCGTTTATTGGAATGTGTCCCGGACCTTCAACAATTGTTTGAACTCCTCTTTCTCTTGCTCTGTCTACTAATTCTCCAAGAACAATCAGTTCTTGTATTTGAGCTCTGTCTGTTGAATCGGTTAATGCTCCTGCACGCATAGCGTTTGCCATACTTAAACATACATCGTATTCTTCAACAATATCTAATATCTGGTCATAGTTTTCGTATAACGGGTTTTCACAATCATTATGAACCATCCATGATGAAATGAATGAACCTCCTCTGCTTACTAATCCACCGTTTCTTCCCTGTCTTTTCAATCTTTTTAAGGTTTCCCTATTAACAGAACAGTGTATAGCCATGAAGTCTATTCCATCTTTTGCCTGTTTTTCAATATTTCTGATCATTTCATCAGGGTCCATGTTTATTGCAGCACCATCTTTTTCAATAGCTTCTACTGCTGTCTGGTAAATTGGTACACTTCCGACAGGTTTATCGGTATTTTTGAGAACTGTTCTTCTGATTTTATCAAGATCTCCTCCAATACTTAATTCCATTAGAGTGTCACAGCCTGCTTCTTCTGCAGCTTTTGCTTTTTCTAACTCTTCATCCAGGTTAACTATGTCTGTGGAAGTACCGATAGTTGCATTCACTTTTGTTCTTAAGTTTTTACCTATCCCTACAGCTACAGTTTCCCTCTGATTGTTATCAGGTATTGCAATGTATCCTTTTGCAACCATTTTTCTAATGTATTCGGGATCTAGTTTTTCATCTGCAGCAACTTGTTTCATAGCTTCGGTAATGTTACCGTTTATTGCTTCAGTCATTTGTGTCATTTCTTATTAACTCCTTAAAATCTTTATATTTTTTAAAATAGTATCAAGCGTTATTTTCATCTGGTTATTATGATCATAATAAACTAATAATATCTTGTACTATTGATGTATTTAAAGGTTAATAGGGTTTATTTTTAAAATTAAAGATTAATGAATTAATTATACGTTTTTTTAATTAAACTTTAGTCTTAATATAAAAAATTATTTAAAAATGAAGTATTTTTTCAATTAAAATTTATTGCTGTTTTGTTAAAAGTTTTTTATAAAAAAAGTAAGTTGGAGGTGATGAAGTTAATTTTATATTTTTATAATCATTATTCAGACCAGAAATCATCCATTTTTTCAAGAGCCTGATCTGCAGTAGGAATGTTTGTTTGGGTTCCTTGAGTTTCAACAATATATGAAGACACCGTACTTGCAAAACGACCACAAGTCTTAAGGTCATTATCCCGTAAGTATAAACTTAAAAATGATGCACGATATGAATCTCCTGCACCTGTTGGGTCAACAGCTTTTGTAGGGACAACTTCAATACTTAAAGGATCTTCTCCTTTAGCATATATGGTACTTCCTTTATCACCAAGAGTTTGAACAACAATATCTAAGCCTTCTTCAAGTAAATCTTCTACAGATTTTTCTAGTAAATCACAGATATGATCTATTTCATGTTCATTTCCAAAGAGCATATTACAATTTTTTACTAATTCCTGCAAATCTTTAGTAGAATAAAGATGTAAATCCTGTCCAGGATCAAAAGAAACTAATTTATTGTTTTCATAAGCATATTTTCCTGCTTTAATATTAAATTCCGGATCACCAGTTGCTAAGTGTACTGCTCGTGAGTTATCAATTGCTTCTTTAGGAACTTCAGCATTCTGATATTCTTCTGCAGCACCCCAGTAGAAGTAAAACATTTGCTGATCTTCAGGATCTGTTAAAACAAATGCAGTAGGAGTGTTTGCTTTTTCAGAAACAATCATATTGGATATATCAATTTCTTCTTCAATTAATTCCTTTTCATATTCGCTGTCTTTAAAGTCTTTTCCTATACATGAAATTAAACCAACATCCAATCCCATTTTACTTGCTACAACAGCAACATTACCAGCAGCTCCTCCATGAAATGTTTCCATTTTTTCAACAATAGCGGATGTGTTTAATTTTGAAAATTCTTTAACCTGCATGATATAATCAAAAGCTGTGTGTCCTAATACTAGTAAATCATTGTTTTTCATTGTTGTCCTCCTTGTTTAATAGAAAATAATATTTTTTAATACGCGTTAATTATATTATTTATACGTATCATAAACTATAATATCTTTATGTAAGTACATAATTATACAATTTTTCATTATCTTGTAATCATAATTAAAGTTGAGAAAATATGTCATTAAATAAAAGTGCACTCAAGGATAAGGCGTTACTGGTACTGTCAATCACTTCTGGTTTGCTGGTTGGTTTGTTAATCACATATTACTGTGTTTTGTACCATCTATTAATTTTTGGGGTTAACATTTCAATTTTCATAGCACCTCTTGTAGCAGGATTTGTTGAAACATACGTATCAAATTATACACGAAACAGATCTTCCGGCGCTATAAGTGCAATTATACTGTTTTTTGTAACTAACGGGATTGGATGGCTGTTTCCAACACAACCGTTGTCATTCAACATATTCACTGTAGGCGGATTCCTATTAATGTTACAAGCAGCATTCCCATTGATGATAAACTATCTTATCATAGGAATATTCTTCCTGTTTACTTACATATTCGGAATAATGGGAGGACTTTTAGGTTCTAAAATTAATAAAAATGAAGCAACACCAACACAATTTACTCAGATGGATGATATTGAATCATTAGGAATAAAAATATTCAATTCCGAACCGGATGTTCCTATTAAAAAATATCATGGTCTGGTTTTTTCAGAAGATGTTGTTGATTTTGATGAAAAAAAATACTCTGAACGATTGAAATATTTTGGTTCTTCCATTGAAAATAAGAGCATGTTAAAATCCAATGAATATTCTCTTGCAAGGAAATATATTCTTAATAATTTGGAAAAAGAAGCTCTTAAACTTAATGCAAATGCAATTATTGAACTGCAGTTTGAATACACTAACTATAATCAGCAAATACCACCTGATGTAATTATTGCTGCTTACGGTACTGCTGTAACAATCGATGAAAAATATTTATAAAAAAAGTAAGGGTGTGGAATGATGGTTAACTTATTGTTCCCATCTTTTTCTGTCTAATAATTCTTGTTTTTTACCTGCGTTCCATCCACCGGATGCACTTTCAGAGTGACCTACTTGTTGTACGTATCCGGTAATTCTGTCATACCATTCTACGTTTTTGGTTTCTCCACAGTGTGTACATGTTGACTGTAATCCTTTCATTAATGTTTTACAGTTTATACAGAAACTTAATGCACTGCTGTAAGCCCAGAATCCGATGTCTGTTTTTCTTGCGATTTTGTTTGTTAAACTCATTAAACTGTCAGGGTCACTGTATGATTCTCCCATGAATGCGTGGAAGATGTGTCCACCTTGTGTTAATGGATGGTATTCTGATTCAATTTTAATTTTTTCAGGTAAGCTCATTGGAGTGTCTACAGGTACGTGGCTACTGTTTGTGTAGTAGGAAGCATTGCTGTCTCCGTTACAGATTACTTGGTCAGGGTATTTTTCTCTGTCCATTGTTGCAAATCTGTATGCTGTACTTTCTGCAGGTGTCTGGATTACTCCCCATCTTAAGCCTGTTTCACTTTTAAGTTGATCTGCTCTGTCATTGATGTGTTGGATAACTTTGTGTCCTAGTTTGTTGGATTCAGGGTCTTCAAGTCCTGCACCTGTTTGTGCAAGTAGCATTTCGTTTAATCCTACAAATCCGAATGAAAGTGTACTGTTATCTACTTGGTAGTATGGGTCTTCGCCCATTTTTTGTGTTAAGAATGGTAAGAGTTTGTAGTCATTTAAGCATTTAAGTGCTCTTTCTCTTCTTATTAAGAGTACTTCTTCAACTATTTTCATGTAGTCATCAAGATAATCGAAGATTTCGTTTTCATCTCTTGCATTGTATCCGATTCTTGGTAAGTTCATTGTTACATATGCTAAGTTTCCTGTTCTAAGACAGTCTTTTTCCCAGTCACCAGTCCAGTTATCGGATAATCTTGTTCTACATCCCATGTAGTTTGCATGTGTTCCCATGTATTTTGGTAACATGTTTATGAAGTATGCAGTTCCGAATTTTGCTGATAAGTAATGTACTCTGTCAATATCTTCTTGGAATTCTGGTGTTAAGCATTCTTTTCTTAGGTAGTAGATTGTGTTAGGGAAAAGGTGTGGTTTTCCTTCAGAGTCTCCTTTAATGAGTGCTTCTGTGAATGCTCTTTGTAAGAGTCTTACTTCGTTTTCATAGTCTCCGTATACTCCTACTACTTTTCCTCCTGGTCCGTATGCAGGTTCGTTTTTAAGGAAGTCCGGTACTGTGAATTCAAGTCCTACACTTGTAAATGGTACTTGTCCTCCACGTGCTGCATATGCCATGTTGAGGTTGAAGATTAACATTTCAACGGATTGTTTGATTTTTTCGTATGGTAATCCTGCTGCAAATGGTGCTACGAAAACATTCCATAGACTCATTGCCTGTCCACCACTCATGTTTTGCTGTGCTGCTAACATTATTTCTCCGGAGTGGTTCATGAGTGTTTCTATGTGATTTGGTGATCCAGCTACACTTGTATGGTCTCCTGTTCCATCAACTTTTAATCCGTATTTTATGAATTGTCTTAAATCATGTTGTAAACAGTTGATTGGTCTTCCTGCGAAGAATTCTAAGTCGTGTATATGTACTGTACCATTCATGTGTGCATCTGCTAAATGGTGTGGTAATATATTTAATAATGCGTATTGTTTTAATGATTCGTCTGCAACATATTTGTGGATTGTTTCAGGGTTGTGCATCATGTTTGCATTATCTTTGTTTCCTTGTTCGATTAGGTTTGTAATGTTGTATACAGGCATTCCTAATCTTGTGTATTTTCTTCTTAAGGATTCCAATCCGTTTTCAGTTAGTTTTGTGTTAACCATTTCTCTGATGATTGGAGCGGTTAAGTAATCTAACTGTAATTTTTTTAATTCTTTGTATACATCGTTAGCTATTTTGTTAGCTAATTTTGGTGTTGTCTGTGTTTCCTGAATTAATGTGTTTGCTATTTTTGATTTGTCGAATGGTTCGATTGTATCTCTACCCGTTCTTACACGTAATGTATTGTTGTTGTAGTATTTGTCAGCAAGTTTTGTGTTTTCTTCTTTCAATAATTCGTATATTAAACCTTTAATTTCTTTGGTTGTAATATCGTCATGTGCTTCTTTAGATACTTTGTATGCTATTTTTTCTGCTAATCCTAATGGAATATTAATCATTATACATGATTTTATTAGTTTTTCGTAGCTGAATTTTTCTTTTATTCCATCATTTTTTATAACGTGTATTTCATTTAGATTATAAGTGTCTTGTATAGTCTCTGGGTCTTTCATCATATTAAATCACATACCCCATTTTTTGTTCGTTAAATTATTATTAGTTCTTATTACTATATAAAAATTAGTTTTTTTCGTTCGCATAGTAATAAACTGTTCGTACAACTTAAAACAAAAAAATAAAAGAAATTTGGAGGAGATTTTTAGAAAAATATGTCCAATGAACTCTGTTTAGATTTGTCACTTTCAAATAAAGAGTTGATTGCAGTTTCTAAAATTTCAATACGTTCAACTACATATGGATTTATTGGATAACGTTGAGCTAAATCCTTTGAAATGTCTAAATACTTAAGTACAGAACCTTTTGATATACTTAGTATCAGATCATTTCCACAAGTGCACTGTCCTGACAAAGGAATACGCCTATACTTAGCTCCACATTTAGTACAACGTACTTTCTGCCTTGAAAATGCTCTAATGTTTCCGGCCATGTCTGGTAAGAAGTGTGAGTTAATAACACCTTCTACAACACCTTTTTGATCAACAGCTCTTAATAGTTCTGCCAAGCCAATCTGACTTTCAACTTTTTCAGTCATTGTCTGTAAAGTTTTATAAAGACAAACTTTTGGTCCGGCATGTATCGAACTAGTTGGGTGTGAATACATAATACCTTTATACTGAGCATCAGTACCTAACCTTCCCTCAACATTATCAACCAAGTCATTAACATCCGATGGTTTAACACCACCCTCTTCGGTCTTATGATATATTTCCAAAGGAATTCTTTTCATACAGTCAATATTGTGGGATTCATCGTCAATCTCCTCAGGATCTATACGAATACTTAAAACCAAAGGAGCATCCATACTACCACCACGAGTACTAGGAAGGTATGTTTTTCCAAAGTTAAGCAGGGCATCCAATAACAGCATTACAGCATCTTCGTCACTGTCACAGTTACGTCTTTTTGCAGAGTGGAAGTAAGGATGAGCATAACAACCGGAGGCCTTGGTAAATCCTACAATCCTACCCAATACACCTGCAGATGTGTGGGGAGCCAAACCTGCAATCAAATGACCCACCAAATCAGTACGTGTTTCAGCATTATAGAATGCTTCCATACCATAATACTTCACAAGCAAATCATCAATAAACTGTGAAACCTTTAAAAGATAATCTCCACAACTTTCACTAACAACAATATCCTGAATCTTAATTTCAATTATCTGATTGTCATTTGTAATTGGTTGACCATAAATGTCCTCGGTATAACCCATTTCCAAAATTTTCTCATGTTTTACTCCAATTTCTCTTGGAATAAAATGAGTTAAAGGTAAATCAGTTGAGTCATGTCTGATAGTTCCGTCACGATAAGTGTAAACATCATGATATGCTCTTAGAATTCCTTTTTCAAGTGGTTCGGGGAACTTGTCCTCAGAAATTAAACCTTTTACTCCTTTAACAGAATCTAACTTTCTTACATTCACACTTTCAAAAGCATCATTGAGTAACTTGTTTAATTTAATGCTCTTATTGGATGAAGATTCCAATTCGGTTCTTGAACCACAAACCGGACAAAGTGCTTTGAATGATGTTACCTTACATGAAGGGTTAGTACACTTACATTTTGCCAGTGTAACTTTAATAGTACCTTTTTTGGCTGCTTCTACAATATTACGGATGTTTCCTGCATAATTTCCTATAGGGAAAAGTGAATGCGGAGCTGGTCTCATCAAACGTTCTTTAGTCTTTTCAGGACGTCCTACACGGCCACCAATGTATGTAGGTGCTTTAGCCTTAATTTTTACACTGTTGATTTGATTTATTGCTTCAATACTTTTAACATCCTCATCAGGAGTTAAATGTTTATTCAGTGTTTTCATCAGACAGTAAAGGTTGTCATTGGATATTATAAGTGCTTTGTTGTTAACATGGTGTGGAACTCCAAGAACTTCAAGTATTCTTTTATGATAATCTATTGGAATTCTGTTCATATCTACATTAAATACTTTTTCAGGACTTTCAACATATTCATACAGGTAATCATGCAGTTCGTTCAACTCTTCCTTGGAAACGTCATGATAATAGAACGTATATTTAGGATGTAAAGGAGTGTCCGTTTTTTCAGCTATTTCAAAAGCCTTTTTTGAATCAATTTCAAGTTTTAAAAGGTCGGTTAATTCCATTTCTTCCTTAAATCCTATTCCAAAGTCGTCATGACTTTCCTTATAATACTCTGAATTTTCTATTTCCTGTGCCCACCATTCTTCACACCATGCAGAAACATCCAATGGAATGTTTCCTCTCAGGTATTCACCAAATGCTACAAGCATGTCACCAATAAACAATATTTCAGTAACATCTTTTCTGATTTTAATAGCCTGTGCAACATTGTTTACCTGGACAACGTCTCCGTTTTTGAGTTTGACAATAGGTCCTTCAATAGAATCACATGGAACGACACAATTTCCTTTTCCTGGTTTTTCAATTTTCATCTGGGTACCTATTGCCAGAAATTCAACAATCTCCATTGTTGCAGGATGTATAGCCATTGAAGCTAAACCACTGTCACGGGTTCTACCATACCGGAGTCTGAATCCTCCTTTGGCGCCTGGATATGACATTACAGGTCTTCCGCCAATAATATCCTCCATGTACTTAGCTTTCTTCTTGGCTTTTTTCTGAGTTTTTTCCTTATTTTCCTCTTTTTTCTCTTCCTTTTTCTCAGGTTTTGGTGCAGTGAAGTATTCAAGCCAGGACCAACCATCAATACCTAATGTATTTGCATATTTAACAATCTTACGGGATTTCTGAATAACTCCTTCTGCTATAGCCAGAAGTGCTCCACCTCTAATGTGGTTGGTTTCTACACGTGGAAGATCTCTGTTTTGTACTTCAATAGCGTCGGTCTGTTCTCCTGTAACTTCTACAGGAATACCTCTGACAGCTTTCCTTACTTCTTCCGGAGTTGGTGAATACTGTAAGTTAGTAACTTCTGATTCGTAAAGTTCAACTTCTTCCACATATCTTTCAATTTCATCATCAGTAGGTTTGTATCTGTCATGACCCTGTGCAATACGGATATAATCTCCTATAAGAACAGCCAGTGCTGCAGCAGTACCTCCTGCACTACGGATAGGTCCTGCAAAGTAAACTCCAAAACATTTTGAACCGTCAGGATTGTCTTTAATTTTTACCTTAGCAATACCTTCTAGTGGAGCTGCAACTACTCCTTCTGTAAGAATAGCAAGTGCCGTACGAATAGCACTGTCTGCATTCTGTTCCTGAATTTCATAGTTATTTTTTTCTCCAGGTTTATCATCTTTTGTTGCAATTTCCTTAGCAATCTGGAAAGCAACTTCTTCCCTGGACATTGTTTCTTCTAATTTTTTAATTCTTTTAGCAACACCTTCAGGACCGACAAGCCCTTCAACACGTTCGGCTAAGTCCTTTGCTAAAGGTATTTCCGGTTCCAGTTCCAAATCTTTTCCCTGTTTTCTTGCCTGACGTGCAATATCATAAAGTTCTTCTGTTTTAGCTTCAAGCATTTCAAAGTAATCCAATTTTTAACCTCCCTTCTAATTTTTTAATAATTGAAATAGCTACTGTAATTATATATTATATTTATGAGTTTTAATTTTTTTTGGATACTGTAATTATCATATGTTAAAAATTTTAGTAAAGTTACACTAATATAATATTATATAATAAAAAAAATTTGTTACATAATATAAGAGCTGGTTTAATGTTAAACGATTCACTAAACAAAGAATGGAAATTAGACTTTTTCAAAACATTTGCAACAGAATATGATAATGTACAGGTATTTGAAAAAGCAGATAAAAAGAAATTTGAACATTTTCCTCCAGTAATAGCAAACTTCTATCCTGAATTAATAAGTGCTGATGAATTAAAGGAAATTTGTGAAGGAAAACTAAAAATTAGAAAGGCAAAACTGGATGAAAATTACAATGACATAATAACTGTTGACTACATGGACAACATAAAAACCCAACTAAATGCAGTGATGCAGCAGCAGATACAGAACCTGCAACAGGAAGACCCAACATTTCTTAGTCAGGAAGAAAAAGAAATCATAGAAAATGCAGAGTTTCCATTTGCAAAACTAATGACAACAGTATACTCCAAAGATACCAATGAAATGACTCCTGAAGACCAGGAAGAATGGAAAAACAATATGAACAGTTTTATTAATCAACAGTTTGTATCCGGTATAATAAACATTTATTATACTATGAAACTTTACAAGGACAACAATTACGTCAGACTATTCCAAACACCCTACAACAAGGAAGAATTATGGGATGAATATGCAGACAACAAAAAAGGATTCTGTGTAGTCTATGATTTCAAGGAAATTAAACGAGTTAATGCAATGAATCTAAACAGATTATTCCCAGTTTTATACGTGGATGAAAAGATTACAAAAGATGATCTTGATTATGATGTTCACAACTATCACTGTGCAAGTATAATGAAACAAAGAAAAGAAGTAAAAGATTATGATAATGAGTGGATGTTCATATTCAACCACCATTACAATGAAACAGAATACCTTATGCTGGATAACCTCCTAGAACCTATTTATCACAAAACCACTGATAATCCGCAGATACAGGAAATAGCAGCAAGAAACTATCTTGAAAACGATGGAGAAGAACTGATTTATAAACATGAAGAAATCATAAATGATCTTGTCTCAGTTCTTGAATCAGATGAATTCAACAATGAAATACATGATTTGTTTGAGGAAGTTTTAAAGATTACTGATGATGAAATGAATTTTGACTTCATGATGCCTGAAGCAGTATATCTTGGAATGGATTTTCCTGAAGATAAAATAGAAGAATACAAAAAAATAGTAGAGGATTCAAAGCTAAGAATCTTTAAAATAAAACAATCAGAAGATGGAAAATTATTCAAAGCACTAGTTTAGGGATAATATGTCAAATACACTTTATGAAGAACTGGTTAATGTCTATGAAAAAATAAGCAGTACCACCAGCCGTCTTGAAAAGGAAGATATAATTGCCGAATTTCTTAAGTCACTCAAAGAAAAAGATCCTGAAATAACATATGATGTGACACTGTTGCTTCAGGGTAAAATCTTTCCACCATGGAGTGATAAGGAAATGGGTATTTCCACCCAACTTATCATCAAGGCATTGTCCAAACTATTGGGAGAAAATACAAAAACAATAGAGGACAAACTGGCATCAGTAGGTGATATGGGGGAAATTACACAGGATCTTGTTAAGAACAATAAGCAGGTAACATTCTTTAAAGTACCTTTAACCATCAAAAAGGTAATTTCTAACCTTAGAAAAACAGAGTCAATTGTTGGAAGCAACTCTCAGAACAAGAAACTTAACTTAATACTGGAATTGTATACTTCTGCTTCACCACTTGAAGCAAAATATATTACAAGAACAATCACTGAAAAACTTCGTATAGGTGTGGGTGAAGGAACACTTGTTGAAGCACTGGCAAAAGCTTATTCCATGGACAAAGAAGTTATTGACAGAGCATATATGTTGTCAAATGACCTGGGTGAGGTTGCAATGCGAGCACTGGAGTCTGTCGAATCAGTACAAAGTTTAACAATTGCTCCCGGAAAACCTATTAAACCGATGCTTGCACAGTTAAGTCCGGGTATAGAAGAAAGTATTGATGAAATGAAAGAGGTCTTATGTGAAACTAAATACGATGGAATTCGTGTTCAGATACATAAAAAAGATGATGAAATTAAAATATTCACAAGAAGACTTGAAAATGTAACAAATGCTTTACCGGAAATAGTGGAATATGTTAGAAAAGCACTTCCTGATGAAGACTACATAGTAGAGGGTGAAGTGATAGCAACCAAGGACAACAAACCAATATCCTTCCAGTATATTCTTCAGAGGGTTAAACGTAAGTATGATGTTGACAAGATGCGTGAAAAAATACCGTTGAAAGTATTTCTCTTTGACGTGCTCTATTATAAAACACCTGTTGCAGAAGATGCTCTTGGTAAAAGACGTCAGTTACTTGAATCAATTGTAACAACATCTGATGATGTTGAGTTAAGTACTATGAAAGTAGTTACTCCTGAAAATAATAAGGAGGCTGTGGAATTATTCAACTGGTCCATAGACAATGGTCATGAAGGAATAATGTTCAAGGACATCAACAGTCCTTATTCTCCGGGTAAACGTGGAAAGAACATGCTTAAGTTCAAACCTGTAAGGGAAACACTTGACTGTGTTATTACAGGAGGAGTTTACGGAAAAGGAAAAAGAGCAAAATTCTTCGGTTCATATCTCTTGTCCTTACTTGACAGCAAAAGTGGTGAATACAAAACTCTTGTACATGCTGCTACTGGTATGGATGATGAAATGCTTGCTTCCTTAACTGAACGTATGCAGGAATATATTATTTCAACTTCCGAACAGACAGTGACTTTTAAACCGGCTGTTATTCTTGAAGTTGCTTTCAGTGAAATAGTGGAAAGTAATGAATATGAATCAGGTTATTCACTCCGATTCCCCGCAATTAAACGTGTAAGGGATGATATTGGACTTGATCAGGTTGACACATTGGATAAACTCATGCAGATGATTGAACTGCAGAATTAACCTCCTTCTATTATTTTTATCTTTTTTTTTAAATGAAAACATTAATTAATACTAATAAATATAATTAGTATTACTATTATTATGAATGATCGTAAATTTTTTAAAATATCTTTAATAACAGCAGTCATTGGTATGATTGGATTAGTGGTATTATCTGGTTATGTCACACCAGAAAAACTAACAATTGAGCATATTGACAAATCAAAAATAGATAATCGTGTGGAACTGGATGCTAAAATACTTTCAATAACATCAACAAAATCAAATACAAAAATTATTAAGTTAAAGGATGATACAGGTACTATTAATCTGGTCGTATTTTCATCAACAGAAATAAATTATGAATTAAAAAATAATCAGCATGTAAATGTAGTAGCAAGGGTTACTCAGTACAACAATGAACTTGAACTGATATTGGAGGAATCAAGAGATATTAAACTGTCCTGATAATAAATATTAACTCATTTTTTTTTATTCTTAACTTTTTAGGAAGTTTCATCTACTATAATCCAAATCTTTAAATTATAAATTTTTTAAAACACATAATATTTTACAACGGATATTGAGTTGTAATATTTATGAATTTATTTTTAAAAGATGATAAAAAATTATTAATTTTGCCTGCATTAATGTCATTTATTTTATCATTAATCCTATTATACAAGTATACTTTCCCAATTTCATGGGATGTTTACTATCATATACACATGATGGACTTATATATTCAAAACGGACTTGTTTTCTGGGATTATTCTACAGTAGCACCAAAGGGCAGGTTAATAATGTACCCGCCGTTATTCCATTTAATATTTGCATTCCTGTCAAAACTCTTAAACATAGAACCGGTACAGTTATGCAGATTAGTTCAACCATTATTTTCATTTTATCTTATAGGAATAATCACATATGTTTCATATAAACTTACAGATACAAAAACTGCCGTATTGACAGGATTTCTAAGTATGTTCTGTTTCATAACATTCAACAGGTCTGTAATCTGTACTCCTGCAACAATAGCCATAGGACTGTCAATGTTATCAGCACTCTTTGTATATGAAGCAACAGAAGAAAAGAGTCTTAAATATCTTATTTTGTCAGCATTATCACTGGCCTTAATATGGAACCTTCATATGGCTACAGCAATACTGACCTGCGGGGTTGTGGGATTGTATTCATTAATCCAGCTATTTAAAAGAAAAATGACCTGGAAATTTGTTGTTTGTTACGTTTTAACAGTACTTTTACTAGGTATGCCATGGTGGATATACATAGCTTCAAATTACACCCTTGTATTTAATTCACTGGCCGGAAGTAATCTTTTAATCACAGGATTCTTCTTCAAATACTATGGAATCATAGCCACATTACTATTACTTATTGGTTATTATATTTTAATAAAACAAAAAACTCAAAAAGCATATTTCCTCTTAATATGGACAGTATCATTAATACTTGTAAGTCAACTGAATATATTCGGTTTTAACATAGTGTCAATAAGAATATTGGAAGTAGCGTCATATCCGATGATACTGGTGTCAGGAATAGCATTATCCTATATTTATGAACATTATCTTAAAACAGACAGGATAAAAAACATATTCATCGTACTTTTTGTAATATTAACTGTTACAACAACCTTTATGTACGTGGACAGTTATACTCCTGATGTCCTGGCAGAAAACGATTATAACAATACCTTAGTTGATGAAAATATTCACAGAATTGTTACTCCAGTAACGGCTTCATTCAAACCAACAGTAATATCATCTAGATATGCCAACGTCAGTCTTGCTCATGACAGGTACGATATAATGACTGAATTTATGAAAATAAACACAACAGGAATTGTAGTATCAGAAGATGCTATAATGGACACAATAATAGTCTCAACAAGCAGGTCTCCTGTTGTATATGGTGGTTTTACAGAATCAATACCTGAATATGTTACAGATCCAGTACATATTGTCAAGGGATGGTCTAACAGGGAGGAACTCAGTAAGTTAAAAGTTGATTATATTCTTTTAAAACAGGGTACACCTATTCCATATTATTGTGAAATAACTTATGAAAACGATGCATATAAAATATGCAGAATAAAGGATGAATACAGGTAGGTTCTATGAAAAAGATTATTAAAATATCACTCGCAGTTTTAAGTATTCTTTTACTTCTTACTCCAATACCTTAGTTGATAAAAATATTCACAGAATTGTTACTCCAGTAACGGCTTCATTCAAACCAACAGTAATATCATCTAGATATGCCAACGTCAGTCTTGCTCATGACAGGTACGATATAATGACTGAATTTATGAAAATAAACACAACAGGAATTGTAGTATCAGAAGATGCTATAATGGACACAATAATAGTCTCAACAAGCAGGTCTCCTGTTGTATATGGTGGTTTTACAGAATCAATACCTGAATATGTTACAGATCCAGTACATATTGTCAAGGGATGGTCTAACAGGGAGGAACTCAGTAAGTTAAAAGTTGATTATATTCTTTTAAAACAGGGTACACCTATTCCATATTATTGTGAAATGACTTATGAAAACGATGCATATAAAATATGCAGAATAAAGGATGAATACAGGTAGGTTCTATGAAAAAGATTATTAAAATATCACTCGCAGTTTTAAGTATTCTTTTACTTCTTACTTTTTTTGTTAGTAACATTTACTCCGACACATTGGAATGTGATAATAACACAATAATCGTATCAGTATGTACAGGCAATATGCGGGCATTGGAAACAGGAGTATCAGTTTATGCAGGATGTAATGACATACCATTAATACTGTCTGATAAAACATTACCTGAACAGCTAAAAAAATGGCTACCTGATTATATTCATAAAAATAACATAAAACGGATAACAGTTGTAGGACCTGTTACACCACAGCAAATGATGGAATTCATGACAATGGGTGTTGAAGTAAAACAGGTAAACGGTGAGGACATTCCTGAAATATTAACAAAGATAGCAGAAAACTCTCATGAAATCCGTAAAGATTCTGTGATACTAACAGCGTCTGACCCTCTTGCAGGAGAACTTGGTGCATACATGAAAGTACCAGTATTTATAACAGCATCAAACAGCACATACTCATCCAGTGAGTACTTGGATGAAAAATATATGAATTATCTGTCCAAAAACAATATAAAAAAGGTTATAATTGTAGGAAACTTGCCGGATACAATAAAAAAACAACTGCATGAGAATAATATTACATATGAAGAATTATCAGGAACAAATTCACTTGAAGTAAGTAAAAGCGTTAACAATAAACTGATTGGTGAAGGATATGTTAACAGTCCTAAGGTTGCATATTACGGTTTCTACGGAGAACTTCCAACAATAGTACCAAGTGTGGTTAAAGACAATGCAATTCTTTTGGAAGACTCATCAAACACAGGTGATATCTTATCATATCTTTTAGAAAACAACATTTCAACAGTAGTTGTAACCAGAAACGCACGTTCAGATTATATTCAAATGGAAGAAACAGATTATATTTCATCAAGTGTTATATCAAAGCTTGAAAACAACAATATCACTGTCAAATATCTTACAAAAAAACGTACACTGGATGAAGCAACAGGACTCTATGATATGAAAATACTGACAGTTGAAAATATGAACAATAACAGTGGTGAAAACTTCAATGATACAAACGATAATATTCTAAAAACAGAACCTCCACTTGTAGCAATGTTGAATTCCACAAAATGCAGGGATTCCAACAACATCTCGGCTGAAATAACAAACAATTCGGAAGAGGTAACTGTTAAATGGGAAACTATCCATCCGTACATGTGGAAAAAAATTAATGATAATCAGTATTATGCAACATCAAACACAGGATACGAATATAACTGGACAAAAGAAAACAACACATGGACAGTCAGATACTATCTTGACAACAGGGAGTATTATAACATCACATGGATAGAAAATCCTGACAACACATGGACCGAAGTTCAGATAGATACAAACTACACATGGAAATATGATGGAATCAGATGGAAATGTTACAATCAGAAAAATCAACTGATATATTACATTTCAAATGAATAATTTCAAAAAAAGTATAGTTTATTAAAAACATATACTTAAGTGATGAAAGATTATTTCACAATCATATAACATGGAATTTTTCAAATAAGATAATTAAGGAGAATTTAATAAATGAAACAATTATTCGGTACTTTTGGAGTAAGACGTGTGGCAAACACAGTATTGACTCCGGAATTTGCATCAAAAATAGCAGCAGCATATGGAACAAAAGTAAAAGGAACAATAGCGGTAGGATGTGATCCAAGAACATCCTCAGAAATGATAAAACACGCAGTAACAGCAGGATTATTATCAACAGGATGTAATGTCGTAGACCTTGGTATGCTACCAACACCTGCAGTACAGTACGCAGTAAGACATTACTATGATGGTGGAATAATGATAACCGCTTCACACAACCCACCAAAATACAACGGACTAAAACTATTGGATGCTGACGGTATAGGAACACCTGACGAACTTGAAGAAGAAATAGAAGACATATACTTCAACGATAAACAGGAACGTGTAACTTGGGATAAAATAGGAAAAGCATACAAAGAAGATATAATTGATGAATACTGTGATGAAGTAATCAAAAGAGTTGACGCTGAAGCTATCAGAGAAGCAAAACTAAAAGTAGTTCTTGACTGTGGATCAGGAGCAGCATGTGGAACAACACCATTTATCATAAGAAAATTAGGCTGTGAAATAACAACACTCAACTGTCAGCCTGACGGAGCATTCCCTGGACGTAATCCGGAACCTACAGAAGACAACCTTCAGGACTTAATAGAAGTTGTTAAAGCAACAGGTGCAGATATTGGTATAGCACATGACGGGGATGCTGACAGAACAATCTGTATTGATGAAAAAGGACAGTTCGTATTTGGTGACAAATCATTTGCACTAGTAGAAAAATCCATGTTAGAAAAAAATAATGGTGGAAAAATAGTTACAACAGTAGCTACCAGTAATGCAATAGCAGACATAGCATTAGAAAACAATGGTGAAATTATCTTAACAAGAGTAGGGGACTTAGTAGTAGCACGTAAACTACAGGAAATTGACGGATTGTTTGGTGGAGAAGAAAATGGTGGATTAATCTTCCCTGACTTTGTCTATGGTAGAGATTCAGGTTTAGCTACAGCAATGTTACTTGAAATATTAGCAACCAGCAAAAAAACATTATCTGAATTAATTAGTGAATTACCAACATACTACTCAGAAAAAAGAAAAGTTGAATGTCCTGATGACAAAAAACAGTTAGTTGCAGAAGGAATAATAAACGACACAACAGAATACGAAGTAGATACAACTGACGGGGTAAAAGTAATTACTGAAGACGGATGGGTAATTATCAGACCATCAGGAACAGAACCAATTTACAGATGTTTCTCAGAGGCAAAAACTCCTGAAAAAGCAGCCGAACTTGCTGATTGGGGTATGACTCTTATTGAAAAATATTTAGATTAAAACGATTCTCCTTATCTTTTTTTCCATTTATTTTTTTTTATTATTCAACTTCTTTTTTATATCATCTTAAACAAAGATATAAAATAGATATGCAATAGTATTTTTTCTTAAAATTTGATTATCAACAATTAATAAACTTTAATAATACTTTTTTGGAGGATAAACGTAATGTCAGACATAAAACTGGAAATAGCAAGCCGTGTAAAAGACATGAGAGAAGTATGTGAAATAAGCATACAGGAAATGGCACAAAAACTGGATGTGCCTGTTGAAACCTATTCAAAATATGAAAGTGGTGAAATAGACATACCTGCAAGTATACTCTATGAAGCATCACAGATATTTAATGTGGACACAAGTTTACTGTTAACCGGAGAAGACACACGTATGAGTGTTTTTGCAGTAACACGTAAGGATAAAGGTGTAAGAATAAATCGTAGAGAAGCATATGATTATGAAAACCTTGCATCAAGCTTCACACATAAAACAATAGAACCGTTCATAGTAACTGTAATGCCACGTGACGATAATTACATGCCTGAACCAAACTATCATAAAGGATACGAATTTGTATACGTTCTTGAAGGAACATTAAGATTATACATAAAAGACAACATTGTAGACTTAAACGAGGGAGACTCAGTTTACTTTGACTCATTACACAAACATTCCATGATAGCATTGAACGGCAAACCAGTTAAATTCCTGGATGTTCTAAACAATAATGGAGGTATAGAATAACATGACTTCGTTGTTACACAAATACATTGACAGAGAAGAATACGATTCATATGAAGACTTTGCAGAAAACTTCCACATTAACGTACCTGAAGACTTTAACTTTGCATATGACATTGTAGACACATATGCCGAAATAGAACC
>AUXO015175360.1_pt1 | contig 19877 bp, 18 predicted proteins | sample 768731 | NCBI WGS metagenome assembly AUXO01 (sample SAMN02715735, study PRJNA202380) | gut metagenome | biome: sheep rumen | host: Ovis aries | place: New Zealand: Palmerston North
ATGTTATCTGGTGAATGTGCAATGGGTAAATATCCATTAGAATGTATCCAAGCAATGGATAAAATTGCAAGAAGAGTAGAACCAGAGATTAGATATTGGAGAAGATTTGACTATAATTCAAGAATCAAATTAGATACTCTTGAAGAAAATATTGCTTACTCAACATGTGTTATAGCAAAGAATACAGGGGCAGATGCAATTGTATGTTATACTAACACAGGAGATTCAGCAAGAAATTTAGCTGGATTAGGAGCAGGATGCCCAATACTTGCAATAACAGATAATAAGAGAACATTCCGTCAATTAGGATTAGTTTGGAATGTACACCCAGTTTATATAGAAAGCAAAGAAACAATAGACGACACAATAGAAGCCGGAATTCAAAAATTTATGAGCAAAGGTATTCTTGAAAAAGGAGACAAGATTATATTAGCAGGAGGAAAAGATATATTGAAGAACGCTTCATCAAGCAAGATGATTGGTGGATATGCAATACTTTAATAATAAACCAAAAGAACATTGCCATGGTTGGCAATGTTCTTTTTATCTATAATTCTCTTCTGCTCGCATTAATAATTCTTGCAAATACTCTTCTTGTGATATCTGTTTACCTATAAAAGCTAGATATAAATCTTGATTTTCTTCTGAATATATGAATATCATAAATTCTTGTAGTGTGTCAAAGTATATATCAAATCCATATTCTTCCATTATTGCAGAAAGTGATGCAGAGTTTGAAGTTGTTGTGTTATTATTATCTTGTTCATTATAAGGTGGATAATAACGAGTGACTGTATCCTGCGTTGTATAAGAAGTATCAACTGCGTTATTATGAGATTTTTTTAATTTTGAAATACTATTGAAATCTAATATACTAAATGCTAAACCCACTATACAAATTCCAATTATTACTAAAACAACTAGCATTAATTGAAAATATGTAAGTGATATTAATTTGTTTTCAACATAATTATTTGCATTTTTTATAGTACGATATGAATATGAATTGGAATAATCTTCATTTTGGTAACGTTTATTTTTTAGTATTCTACTATAAATATCTTGTGCTGATTCTTTTCTGTATTGAGAATAAGAATTAGTTTTATTAGTGCTTGTTGAATTATAGGTTGTTTGTTTTTGATTATAGGTGCTGTTTTGTGTATTATGTATTTCTAAATCATATTCTTCTCTTGTTTTGGGATTAGATAATATATCATAGGCGTTATTAATCTCTGCAGCAATTTTTTCATTTCCTTGATAAACATCAGGATGATATTTTTTCATAAGAGCCTTATATGCACTTTTTATTTCTTTCTGGGTGGCTTTTTCACTAACGCCTAGTATTTGATAATAGTTTTTCATATAGTATCCTTAAAATATTATTTGATATCGTTCATGTTATATAATCCGGGTTCTTTTAATTCGATAAATTGAGCAGCTTTAATAGCACCAAAAGCAAAAGCTTTTCTAGAAGTGCATGTGTGTTTAATTTCTAGTGATTCGTTATTTCCAAAGAAAATTACGCTATGTGTTCCAACTTCAGTTCCGCCTCTAAGAGAGTGAATGCCGATTTCATTTTCGGGACGTTTTTCTCTTTTTGCATGTCGGTTATATTCATAATCATATTTATTATCGTTTGCCTTATTAATAGCATCAGCTAGTAAAAGCGCTGTTCCACTAGGTGCATCAACTTTATTACGATGGTGCGTTTCAACAATTTCTATATCAGATTCCGGAAGTAACTTTGAAATCTCACTAACAATTCGTGACATTAGAGTAACTTCGTATGACATATTTGCAGATCGAAATATAGGAATTATTTTTGAATAATTTTCAATTTGAGATAATTCATCTGCTGAAAAGCCAGTAGTCGCTATGACTGTTGGAATACTGTTACTAGATGTATATTCTAATAATTTCATTGTGGCAACTGGAATAGAGAAGTCTATTACTACATCTGGTTTTTGAGTGATACTATCAAAATTTGTATATACAGGAAAAGTATTATCGCCTGTATCTTCTTTATCAATTCCTCCAATTACTTCTACATTAGGAGTTTCTTTAATGGCTTGAGCAAGTTCTTTACCCATACGTCCATTGCATCCATTTATAATAATATTCATAATTGATTCCTTTCTTAAATCTATTATAATAAATGCATTTTTTGCATTTCTGTTTTTAATAATTCTTTATTTGATTCGCTCATTTCAATTAAAGGTAATCTAGGAATTCCTCCGCCAAGATTCATTAAATTGCAGGCTGCTTTAACTGGGATTGGATTAACCTCACAGAATAGAGCTTTTATCAAAGGGATTGCATCAACTTGCATCTTGGCAGCTTGTTTGATATTTCCTGCAAAAAATTCTTCTATCATATTATGTGTGTATTTTGGCATTAAATTAGAAAGTACTGATATTACACCGATTCCTCCAACTGACAATATTGGAATAATTTGATCATCATTTCCGGAATAGATATTTAAATTATCTCTACATAAATTAGCAATTTCAGCGATTTGAGATAAATTACCTGAAGCTTCTTTAATTGCTACGATATTTTCAATTTGTGATAATTCTTGACAGGTTTTTGGTGCAATATTTACACCTGTTCTTCCTGGAACGTTGTATAAAATAATCGGAAGTTTTGTGCTATTTGCAATGGTTGAATAATGCGCAATTAATCCAGCTTGAGTACTCTTATTATAGTATGGCGTTACGACTAATGCTCCATCCACGCCGATTGATTCGCAATATTGAGTCATCTCAACTGCGCTTTGTGTACAATTTGATCCTGTTCCAGCTATAATAGGGATTTTTTTGTTAATTGTCTTGACTGCAAATTCGATAGTTTGTTTTCTTTCTTCCACACTCATTGTGGAAGCTTCACCAGTTGTACCGCAAACAATAATACCATCGGCACCTTCTTCTAGTTGAAATTTTAACATTTTTTCAAAAGACTCGAAATCTACTTTGTTATCTTTAGTAAATGGAGTAACGATTGCGGTTCCACAACCTTTAAAAATAATTTTTTTCATTTATATATCTCCTTTTAGATATGTAGATGGTTCGATAATTATATATACAACCGATTGTATTATATGATACTTTTGGCTATTTTTAAAGTACAAATGTGTTTTTTTAAAAATAATGTAATAATTGGGAATTAAATCTCAAGCGCTGTTACACTATTTTTACACAACTTACACATTAGAATGTTGAAAATAAAACGCTCTAATGATATAATTCAACATGGATTATAGCCTTTGTGTTATGCGCCCAATTTATGGGGGAGGAACTATGAGAAATGGCAAGAGTTGACATTTTATTAGCAACATATAATGGAGAAAAATATTTAAAGGAACAAATAGAGAGTATTCTTACTCAAACGTATAGAGATTTTAGATTGTTAATATCTGATGATTGTTCATCAGATAGAACTTGGAATATTTTAAACTATTATGCTGGTATGGATAATAGAGTTTTAATTCATAGAAATGAGCATAATGTTGGAATAGTAGGAAATTATGAGTTTTTGCTACGCCAAGTAAAATCTGAGTTTTTTATGTATGCTGATCAAGATGATGTGTGGAAGATTGATAAAGTGGAAAAGTCGATTAATAAAATAACACAAGAAAATGCAGGTATAGTTCATACTGATTTAGAGATTGTAGATGAAAATTTGCAAACGATAGCGCCATCATTTTGGCAGTATAAGAAAATAAGAAAAAGACTTGAGTTTAATTCGTTTGATAGTTTATATTTAAATAACTACGTCACAGGATGTACTTTAATTGCAAGGTCTGATTATATATTTAGAATTTTACCATTACCAAAAGATAATAGAAATATGATTCATGATTATTGGACTGCATTGATTATTAGTAATTCTAGTAAAATTGCATATATTGATGAGCCTCTTGTTAAATATAGGCAACATGGTGATAATTCTGTTGGTTCAGAAAGAAAAAGTGATACAATAGATAATTTTAATGATTTAAGAGATATGTTTATAAGTATAAAAATAGCTCATTTTAAAACATTAAAAGAAAATCAAGAAAAATTTACAGGAGATTATTTTAGAAATTATACAGATAAGGCTCTAAAATATTTTAATCATTTGAAAAATGTTAAAACAATTAGTTTTACAGGTTGGGTTTTGTTTGCTGAATTATATAGATACGAAACAATTCTATATAGATTAGAAAACTTTTTTATTTTAAATATTCCAGTTATAGCCAAGGTGGCATTCAACATAAGAAAAAAAATAATAGAATACCGTACAAATAAACGTAATGGCTCTAATGCTAATGAACAAAAGAAATCAGTTAAAAATTTGTTTAAATCAAAAAAGAACAATTAAATGAGGAAAATTTATGAAATTGAATTTAGAGTTTATTGATGATGAATATAAAGATAATATATCAATAGCAGATTCGACAATAATTGAAAAATATTTTTCTGATTCTAAGATAGAGTATTCTGATGATGATTTGCAATACTATCTACTTTTTTCAAAAAATAGATTAAATATTATTAAATGGTATGAATTTACCAAATCACCTAAAATACTAGATTTGAGTCCGAATTTTGGAGAACTTGATGAATATCTATCAAGTATTGGATCAAAACTAGATATCATTTCAGAAAGTAAAAAAAGGGCAGAAGTAATAGGAAAGCGATGTTCAAAGTGTGATAATGTTGAAATATTTGTTGGAGCATTAGATAAGGTCGAGTTAAAAGAAAAATATGATTATATAATTATTATTGGTGAAGTAGACAAAGATTCTTTAAAAGCAAAGTTAAAATATGCTAAAGCGCTATTAAACAAAAATGGAAAAATATTGCTAAGTTTTGATAATAAATTGGGGATGAAGTATTGGACTGGATTAAAAGAACAACAACCAGATAGATATTATTCGATTGTAGGAAGTACAAGAGGTGTAGCTTTACATGATATAAAAAAATATCTTGACAGATATGAATTAAAATATAAATTATATTTTCCATTACCAGATTATAGAATAACAAATGTTATTTTTAGTGAAGATAGATTACCTGATTTTGATAGTCTAATATCTAGATATTCAGAGTATTATTTTAGTGATGATCATGCAAACTTTATTCAAAGTTTGGCAATGGCTCAATTAGTAAATGATAATCCGAATAACTTTTGTAGTATGGCAAATTCATTTTTCTTGGAAATAGGTAAAAATACAATTAAAAATGATACGGTCTATGTTAATTTTGAATTGATAAGAAGAGATAAATATCATATTATGACAATAATGAAAGATAAGTACGTATATAAAAGTTGTAATTTTCCGGAGTCAAAAAATCATGTAGAACAGATAAAAAGAAATATAGATATTATTAATAAGAATAAAATAAATACATTAGATTCATATAATGATGAGGGCATTGTTAGTAAGATTTCAAAAGAGCAAACTTTAGACAAAGTTATGACAGCTCTATATAAGAATGATGAAGTTGATGAAATGTATGAATTATTTGATCGATTTATAGAAGATGTTGTAAAGAAACAAGAAGAAATTGTTCAACCTGAGAATACTGTTTTTAAGAAATATGATATAGACATAGAAGATAACAATGATTTTCATTATGTGAAAGATGGTTTGATTGATTTGCTTACACAAAATACATTCTTTATTGATAAAAAATTTTTTGTATATGATCAAGAATGGATGGAGCAAAATGTTCCAATAGAGTTTATTATATATAGAAATATTATTTATAATATCACATTTTGCATAAATGGTTTATGTGATGAGCTATATAGAAAATATGGTATAGATAAATATATAGAAGTATTTAAGCAATTAGAAGATAAGATTCAGGCATCAATTAGAGAAAATATTTTTATTAGATTTCATGCTCGTTCAGTTCAAACTGCTCAACCATTAAATGATGAATATGCTAGACAAAAAGTTCAAATTTCTGAATTAGAACATAATTTGTCTGAAATGAATGAGAAGTATAAAGTTGTAAGTGAAAGGGCAGATACTTTTGAAAATAATTTACGTATAATTGAAGCATCACTTTCATGGAAAATTACAAAACCATTAAGATATATTTCGTGGAAGCTTAGATTATTAAAGAGGAAATTTAATGGAAGAAAATAAGATAGATTTAAATTGGATGCAAAAGTTGGTAAATGCAGTTGAAAGCTTTTTTCTTAATATTTTTAGAAAAATAGGGTTGAACGCATTTGTTGAGTGGTATCTTAAACATCAAGAGGGAATGAGATATTTGGTGTTTGGAGCATTGGCAACATTGGTCAATATTGTTTGTTATGATATTTGTTACTACCTACTAAGTATTAATAATGGTATCAGCAATTCCATTGCTTGGGTTGTAGGAGCAATATTTGCATACTTTACTAATAAAATGTGTGTGTTTAATTCAAAGACAAATGGATTTAAGGAAGTATTTAGAGAAGCTATTTCATTTTTTGCTTTTCGACTTATTACATTTGGATTTGATCAAGCAATAATGCTTTATACTGTAGATAAATTAATGTGGCATGCCGGATTAATGAAAGTAATTTCAAATATTATTGTAATTATATTAAACTTTGTTTTTAGTAAATTAATTATTTTTAAAAAGCATAATAATTAGATGTGGAGAAATAAAATGAAATTAGCATGTATTTTAGTAAATTATAATGATGAGGTAAATTCTATAAGATTGGCTCAAACCTTAGCAACATATCAAAGCGTATCAAAGGTTGTAGTGGTAGATAGTTGTTCTTCAAAAGCTTTTTCTTTTGAAAAGATTAAGCAAATTGAAAATGAAAAAATTGATGTAATTAGAGCTAGTAAAAATGGCGGATATAGCTTTTCACTAAATTATGGAATTAGACATGTTGAAAATTTAAAACAAGGCTTTGACACATTGATGCTTTCAAATGTGGATATAGAAATATCGGAAGAATCGATTTTGGCATGTGTTAAAAAATTAGAATCTAGCAAGTTGGTTGGTGCAGTAGCTCCACGAATGAAATATGCAAATGGAAAATATGCCAGAAGAAATGCTTGGAAAAGAAGAACTCCATTGAGAGATATGGTTCACTCTACTAGAGGACTTGAATTATTATTCTGGCCATTTCTAAGAAAAGGTGAATATTCAGCTAATGATTATAACCAACCGGAATTGCAAGTAGAGTGCATAGCTGGAGCATGCTTCTTTACAACTATTGATGTTATAAAATCAATTGATTATTTAGATGAGGAAGTATTCTTGTTCTATGAGGAAGATATTTTAGCATATAGACTAGATTATAAACAATATCAAACATATTTACTAAATAATGTTGATTTTCTGCATATGGAAAGCCAATCAATTAAGAAGACATATAATTATTATAAAAAAATGGAATATCTATTTAAGAGTAGAATGTATTATCAAAAAACATATAATGATATTAATCAATTTCAAACAATGATATTTTATGCTTTATGGGGAATACGACATGTTGAATTATTGATAGAAGTACCAATAAGAAGATTAAAAACTTTTATTAAAGATGAAGAGTATAAAACTTTGTTAAAAAAATAAAAATTAAATCTATATTATTAAGTATTAAATGCTATAATCTTAATAATATAGATTTTTTTTGAGGAGAATTATATGAATAATGATTTGGAAGAAGTAATGAATTACTTTAAGGAAATATGTAAAATCCCACATGGAAGTAAAAATGAAAAAAGATTATCTGATTGGATATGCAAATTGGCTGAGAATAAAGGCTTAGAAGTCAAGCAAGATGAGTTATGGAATATAATTGTTCACAAAAAGGCATCATATGGATTAGAAAACTCTGATGCAATTATTTTCCAAGCTCACCTTGATATGGTGTGTGAAAAGATAAAATCTAGCAATCATGATTTTGAAAAAGATCCAATTGATATTGCAGAATATTGTGAAAATGGGAAAAAGTATCTAAGAGCAAATGGTACTACTTTAGGTGCTGACGATGGTATCGGAGTAGCTATAATATTAATGATGATGTTAAATGATAATATCAAAATGCCAGAGTGTTATTTTATATTTACTACACAAGAAGAAATTGGAATGTATGGCGCTAATTATATAGATTTGTCAAATATAAATGCCAAATATTTAATTAATCTTGATAGTGAAGAAGAAGATGTCGCTACTGTTGGATGTGCAGGAGGCTTGAATTTGATTTTGGGCAAAGAAGAAAAACAAGAAAAATCATCTAATAGGATTTATGAACTTGAAATATCTGGACTTAAGGGCGGGCACTCTGGAGTTGATATCGATAAAGGAAGAATTAATTCTAATTATTTGGCTGCTTTAATTTTGGATTGTATTGAAGATGTTCAAATATCATCAATAAAAGGTGGCACAAAGGATAATGTTATTTGTTATAGTACAAATGTGCTTTTTTCTACTAACACAATGAAAGAAAAAATAGAGTCTATTATAAAAAAAGTGTTAGACAATATAGAAGTGACAGACGATGATAGAGATTTAAAAATCTCTGTAAAGGCAATTGATAAAGGGATGATGGTTTATCCTAATAAGACTAGCAAGGAAATAATTGAACTTATATTAGGGTTAAAACAAAATGTTATTGATATGAGCACTAAGATGAATAATATTGTTGAAAGTTCTGGAAATGTTGGTATTGTAGCTGTTGATGAGAATAGAATAATTGTAAATGAGTCACTTCGTTCAAGTGTTGAAGAAAAGAAATATGAATATGCTAGATATAATAAAAAGATAGCAGAAAAACTCGGATTTGTATGTAAAGAAGAGGGAGAGTATCCAGGTTGGGATATTAATACTAATTCATTATTGCAAAAGATATATCGAGACAGTTATAAAAATACTCATAATGGAAAGGAGCCAAAAATAGTATCTATCCACGCTGGATTGGAATGTGGAATATTTGCTAAGAAGAATAATATGCTCGATATGATATCAATAGGACCAAATTTATACGATGTACATACTCCAAATGAGAGATTGGATGTGGATTCAGTTAAGCGACTATTAAGTACTTTATTTGAGATGATTGAAAAAATATTATGGCGTTCACAGAAATAATCTACATAATTTTGAAAAAGCTGAAAAAATATGGTATAATTGAAGTATGCGAAAGCATAGAAGGTGGTTAGTTAGACGACAACAAAAGAAAAAGAAAAAGGAGAAAAGAAAATGAAAAAAATCGTTTTTTGTGTAGTAGCAGCAATATTGTTCCTGGTGGGATGCGGCAGCGCAACCGAAACAGTCGCTACTCAGGCGGCAACAGAGGACCGGGAGCCGGAAACTACTGAGTACGCATTGAGCGAGGAGGATACATCTCTGGGCAATGTAATTCCTGAGATCGTTCCTGGACCTGAGGAGGGCCCAATTCCGTTGGGAATTCCCTATCCGGAGACTGTGGAGGATGGTAGTAAGCCGCTCTTTCTCTACACACTCCCCGAGTTTGCACCCTACATTAAGGAAGCGTATAAACTTGAGGAAAGTGATGTGGGGTACATTCTCCACGTCAAGGAGTACTGGATTGAGATAACTTTCAAAGGGGCCTACGGTCCTGTCTGGAAGTACACCTCCTTCTCTGAGGGGGAATTGTTTGGAGTAACACCCAATCATTTCGTCTTCCAGATTGATGGAAAACTGTTCTATATTGAACAGGAATCCGTTAATGGAGGAAGAAAAGGCCAGTACGAAGATCTTCCTGCAGAAGAGAAAGATTACCTTCAGCATGTATCTAACATCGATGGCTTTCACATGGCCAGAAATGTTCAGATTGAAGACTTCAAAAGTGACTCGATAGAGTTTGCTTTTAGGTACGATGGACTGTTAGAAATTAGATTCCCCGAAGCTACAGTTTCGAGGAATGCTGCGCTTAGGGCTGATTCCCCGGAGTGGTATCAATTCAGGGATGGAAGAATGTTTTTTGTCCGAACCATAGATGCCTTTCATAAGGAGGCTGTCTTCATTGGGGGAATCGATGGAATTATGCAAGTCATCCAGATTCCTTTCAGAGGAGAATTCTCCGGAGCGGATGAATTTGGCATCTATTATGAAAGACGGGGAAAAACCTACTTTAAGTCTTTCTACCCCATAAGGGTGGGAGATGAGGTGCTCTTCCCTGAAATTGATGGCAATCTCCTGGGCAAAGAGGGAATTGAGTTTCCCGATGAACTCAATTCAACTTCAAACCAGGAGTCGATTCCTGCGGAGTTGGCAGCACCATTCTGAGGAGACTGTAACTAAAAACGACCACCTTGAGCCCCTGCGTCTCTACAAGCGCGATTGACCGAAAGAGACCAGGGGCTCTTTCTTTTTGTTTTAAAATATTGCAAAAAAAATACTATTATGATATAAGTAGTTTGTAATTTTATATGTAGTGGAAGTGTGTCTTGAAAAATATAAAAGATTATGATTTAGAAGATTTAAAACAAGAACTAAATAAAATTGGAGAAAAAAGTTTTAGAGCTGAACAAATCTTTAAGTGGATATTTCAAAATAATGTTTCTTCGTTTGATGAGATGACTAATTTATCTCTAGAGTTGAGGGAAAAATTAAAAGAAGAATATTCATTGGGGCTGTTTAAAATTGAGAAAAAACTTGTATCAGTTGATGGAACCAAAAAATATTTATTCAATTTAAATGATGCTGAACATAATTTGATTGAAAGTGTTCTTATGCAATATATTCATGGATACACTATATGTGTTTCTTCTCAAGTTGGATGCAAAATGGGATGTAAATTTTGTGCATCAACAGGTATACCATTTGGAAGAAATCTAACACCTGGTGAAATTGTAGAACAAATATTAGAAATTGAGAAAGATTCAAATATTAAAATTTCTAATATTGTTTTTATGGGTATAGGCGAACCACTTGATAATTTTGATAATGTTATGAAAGCAATAGAAATTATCAATAATCCAAAAGGTTTAAATATTGGAGCAAGGCACATCAGTATATCAACAAGTGGAATTGTTCCCAAAATTTATGAGCTTGCTGATAGAACAGATAAGTTCCAATGTACATTATCAGTTTCATTGCATAGCAGTAATAATGAAACTAGAAGTAGTATGATGCCTATTAATAATAGATATCCTATTGAAGAATTAATCAAGGCATGTAAGTATTATATAGAAAAAACTAACAAAAGAATTTCTTTTGAATATGCGTTAGCAAAAGAAAATAATGATAATTTAGATGACGCAAAAGAACTAGTAAAATTATTAGATGGAATGCTTTGTCATGTAAATCTAATTCCAATAAATGAAATTAAAGATGGTAAATATACAAAGAGTACTAATGAAAATATAATTAAATTTAGAGATTACTTAAATGATCATGGCATAGTGGCTACAATTAGAAGAGAGTTAGGCTCAGATATTGAAGCGGCATGTGGCCAATTGAGAAAACAAAATTTATATTAAATTGCATTTAAAACATTATGATAGATGCAGGAGGTAAAATGAAGATTTTCGCTAAATCGGATATTGGAAAATCCCGAGAAATGAATCAAGATAGTTATTTCATATCCACGACTAATGATGATGTTAAATTATTCATTCTAGCTGATGGTATGGGCGGATATGAAGGAGGCGAGGTTGCAAGCAAACTCGCGATAGAATGTTCAAAGAGTTATATCTTAAATAATTTTAATCAAATTCCAAAAGAAAAAGATGAAATTATGAACTTAATTAGAAATGCTATTGAGTATGCAAATTTAAGAGTATACGAAGAGTCACAAGAGCATGAAAGATTAAGTGAGATGGGAACCACTATAGATGTTTCATTAATCTATAATGGAAAGGTATATGTTGGACATGTTGGAGATAGTAGAGTATATCGAATAAGAAATGATATTATTCGAAAAATAACTACAGATCATAGTTATGTGGAAAAACTTATCAAAGAAGGAAGCATAACTAAGGAGGAAGCTTATCACCACCCAAAACGAAATATGTTGATGAAAGCATTGGGGTGCAATTCACTGGTTGAACCAGATCTGTTTTGTAAAGGCTTTTTAAAGGATGATATATTACTTATGTGTTCTGATGGTTTAACAAATATGATTAAAGAGGATGAGATTTTCAATATAATAGTAAATAATTTAAATAATCCAGCTGATAAATTAATTGAACAAGCAAATGATAATGGCGGATATGATAATGTTACAGCAATTGTATTAGTAAATAATTAGTATTTATAAATATTATTTCGTTGTACGAAAGGACAAATTAAGATGAATTTAATTGGAAAAATGTTAGATAACAGATATGAAATTCTTGAGAAAATCGGAAGTGGCGGAATGGCTACTGTATTTAAGGCAAAAGACAAAGTACTTAATCGTTTTGTTGCAATTAAAGTTTTGCGTGATGAATTTACTACTGATAGTGAATTTATAAAAAGATTTAAATCTGAGGCACAAGCTGCAGCTAGTTTAAATCATGCAAATATCGTTTCAATTTATGATGTTAAGAATGAAGAAAACTTATATTATATAGTTATGGAGCTAATTCAAGGTAAAACATTAAAAGAAATTATTAATGAAGAGGGCGCTTTACCTTGCAAATGGAGTATTGATATTGCAATGCAAATTTGTTCAGCACTAGAAATGGCACATAAACACGATATTGTACACAGAGATATAAAACCACATAATATAATTATTACAGAGGATGGAGTGGCTAAAGTTACTGATTTTGGTATAGCAAAAGCTGTATCTAACTCAACAATAACCGCTTTTGGTACAACTATAGGATCTGTACATTATTTTTCACCAGAGCATGCAAGAGGTGGATTTACTGATGCAAAATCAGATATTTATTCTTTAGGTGTCGTTTTGTATGAAATGCTTACTGGTAAAGTACCATTTGATGCGGATACTCCAGTTTCTGTTGCTTTAAAACAAGTTCAAGAAGAACCAGTTGAACCAATTAAATTGAATCCAGATATTCCCCAAGGAGTAAATGATATTATAATGAAGGCTATGGAAAAAGAGCCATCACTTAGATATCAATCTGCTAAAGAAATGAATAAAGATTTAAAGCAAGTTTTAACAAATCCTTCTGCAACTGTTGGAGATAAAGGAAATTTAGAAGATTTACCAACTCAAAATATTCCTGTTATCAAAGATGAGGATGAAGATGAATATGAAGAAATAGAACTTTCAGGATTTAGATTATTTTTATATGAGCACAAAGTTGTTAAAGTGTTACTTATAATTTTAGGAATTATTATATTATTCTTTACAATTATGTTTGCTACAGTAAAAATATTGGGAGCTTCAAAACCAAAAGAGGGGAAAATGGTAAATGTTGTATTTAGCTCAGATAATACAACAAGATTAACGAAAGAAGCCGCCCAAAAGTTATTAGAAAATGCTGGATTTAAAAATGTAAAATTTGAAGAAGAGTATAATGATGATATAGAGGCTGGATATGTAATAAGTCAATCTCCAGCATTTCAATCAGAATATTCAATACACTTGGATGAACCAATTGTAGTCAAAGTAAGTAAAGGTGCTCAAAAAGCAACTTTGCCAGATAAAATAGTTGGTGAAAAAATTGATGTAATTAAAGCAAAATTAGATGAATTACAAATAAAATATCAAATTAATGAAGAAAAGAATGAAGAAAAGGAAGCAGGAATTATATTAGCGGTAGCTCCTGATGCAGGAACAACAATTTCACTTGCCACAACAGTTCAGATTACTATTAGTGGTGGTAGTGCTTATAAAGATGTTCAAATGATTGATGTTGTTGGTAAATCAGAAACAGATGCAAAGGCAGCTTTAACTGCGGCAGGATTTACAAATGTTTCTGTTTCATATACAGATAATAAGTCAAAATCTAATAATAGTGTTGTAAAACAAAGCGTAGAGGCTGGTACTACAACTAAAGAAAATACAAATATAGTAATTACTGTAAATAAATGGCCAGAAGAGCATACATTATCAATTAAAGTTACATTGAATAAGGCAAAAGCTGCTGCAAAAGATGATTCAGCAACCAATAATACTACATCAGACAAAGATACAGCAACTAGCAAATCTCAAAAGGTTAAAATTGTTGTTGATGGAAACAATGTAAAAGAAGAAACAGTGGCTGTCGGCGGAACAGTTTCAGCAACATATAGTGGAACCGGTAGAGTGAAAATTGAGATTACTAGAGATGGAGGACATTATGACTCAAAGACTGTTGATTTAACGTCAGCTGATGTAACGGAAACATTTAGTTATGATGTAGAATAATATAGATAAAGAGAGAATTGTAATGAATAAAAATGAAGTTGCGGTTTCTGTGTTAAATGTAGATTCTGAAGGAGCTATTTCACTATTTTATAAATTAGAAACTGCTAAAGTAGATTATTTTCATATAGATGTTATGGATGGGGTTTTTGTAGAAAATAATACACTTGATAAGATGTATGAATTCGCAGTAACCCTGGCCAACATTACTAATATTAAGCAAGATATTCATTTGATGGTTAAAGATGTAAAAAAATATGTTGATATTTATTCTTCATTAGGAAGAAATAGAATAACATTTCATGTAGAAGCTTTAGAAACAAGTGATGAAATATTAGAAATGATTAATTATATTAAGGATACAGGCAATCAAGTTGGATTAGCAGTAAGTCCCGATACAGGAATAGATGAAATATATCCTTATCTACCATATATACATAGTGTAATTGTAATGACAGTACAACCCGGAAAAGGTGGTCAAAAATTAATTGAAGATACATTAATTAAAATAGAGCAATTAAAAAATGCCATCGATGAATTTAACAATGAAATAGATATTGAAGCAGATGGTGGAATAAATGATTCTAATTGTGAAAAAGTAAGAAATGCTGGTGCAAATATATTGTTGTCAGGAACTTTTCTTGTTAAGAATGAAAATATACCAAATGCCGTAAAAACCCTAAGAGGTTTATAATAAATATAGTATTTGAGGAGGAAACAAATGAAAAGAAAGGCTGTTTTATGTATTGTAACTGTTATGGTGATTTTGTTATCATTTTTGACATTTTCTTCATATGCAGTTGAGGAAGTAAGTAGTACAGAAAGTAATATGTTAATTAGTACATTAGATGAAAAATTAGATTCATCTGAAGCAGAAGAACTTTCTGAAGAAGCTGTTGCTAGCCCAGAAATTGTTGGAGATCAATATCTGATGGCAAAAAATGTAACTATTCCATCAGGAATATATGATGGCAATTTGTATATCATGGGTGTAAATGTATCATTTAGTGGAGCTAATATTAAGGGAAATGTATATGCAATAGCAAACAATTTAACACTTGATGCCACAACTATTTCAGGTAGTTTATATACTATTGCAGGAAAGATGGAAGGCAAGAATGAATTTAATGCTATTGATGTATATGCCATAGCTCAAGTATTAGACATGGATGCTACAATTTCAATTAATAGATCATTTAAGGCAATGGGAAGCCAAGTTTCATTAAATGGTAATTATGCATATGATGTTGATTTATTAGTAGGAGATTCTAGTAAAAATTATTCAAATATGGATATATCAAAATGGCAAGATATTGCTTTTGATAATGTGATAATACCAGGGGAACTTATTTTAGGTAACGAACTAACGATAGGGCGTAACTTTAACTATACTGCAAAAACTGAAGCCAATATTCCATCAACGGCATCAATAGGAAATATCAATTATTCTGTTTTAACAGATGATTCATCAATTGAGTTTGAGCATGAAAAAGAAAAATTATTATCAATGACTACTTTAATTAAACTTGTGATAACTTTAATTAATACAATATTTATCACATTAGCTTTTGGATGGACATGTAAAAGATTTAGAAGACTTAACCAATATCATTCAGGAGTGGGATTGTTCATTAAATCAATTCTTAAAGGCTCAATTGGATCATTTTTATATTTAGTTGGTTTAATATTAATAGTTGTATTAACAGCATTATCTTTTGGTTGCGTAGGAATATTTGGATTCACAACTTTTGCTTTAGCAGCACTATTCTCAGCTCCAATTGCCGCAAATATGATTGCAATAAATATTTTAGGTATTAAGGAAGAAGCAGATGAGGGTATAGGCTATAAAATAGCTATGCTTGGAGTTGCTTTAGTAGTTGGTATTGTGATTTTCTTGGTTGGTAGAATTCCAGTAGCTGGCGGTATCTTATCATCATTGTTTGTTTGTATGGGATTAGGTGGATTCCTTGACTTTGTTTTTGGAAATCCAAAACATTTACAAGAAAAATATCAAGATAAAATGTCTAATAAATATAAAATGGCAAAAATAAAAGATGTTGCCCCAGAAGTAACTGAAGAACCAAAAATAGATAATTCTGATGCATATGGAAATACATCTGTTATGACAGATAATGAAACTCAATCAGACGTAGATAGTACAATTAATTCAGCAACGGAATCTAACATTCCAACAGAAAATGTTGAGGATAATAAAGATGAAGTAAAATCTGATGATAATAAATCAGAAGAATAAATATGATAAAACAAAAGACTCTGCTAATTTATGTGGAGTCTTTTGTGTATATGGAAGAAGGATAGAGAATTGAAAAAAAGTGATGTGGAGAAAGTAATAGTATTATTAAAAGAAAGATATCCAGAAGCAACTTGTAGTTTGGATTTTAATAATCCATTTGAAATTGTAATTGCTGTTATGCTATCTGCTCAATGTACTGATGAGAGAGTAAATAAGGTAACACCAGCATTGTTTAAAAAATATCCAACCCCAGAAAAAATGTCAAAAGCACCAATCAAAGATTTGGAAAAATTAATTCATTCATGTGGATTTTATAGAAATAAAGCAAAGCACATGAAAGAGTGTAGCATAGCCTTGGTAGAAAAATATGATGGTATAGTTCCAAATACTATGGAAGAGCTTCAAAAATTGCCAGGAATAGGAAGAAAAAGTGCAAATGTAATAATGCTTGAGGCTTTTCATAATCCGCAAGGTATAGCTGTTGATACACATGTAAAAAGAATTTCAAATAGAATTGGATTATCTAAAGAATCAAATCCTGAAAAAATAGAAAAAGATTTGCTTCATAAAATACCAAAAAAGTATTATTATGATGCAAATCATCTGGGTGTATGGCATGGGCGATATACTTGTATGGCAAGAAGTCCAAAATGTAGTACATGCCCAATTAGCCAATATTGTAACTATTATTCAAAAGAAGGTCCTTCATCCACAGTATCCAAAGATTGATTATTCTTTTTTGCATATTCGTCTTGAATTTCTTGCATTATTTTAATTTGATCTTCATATATACTTGCTTCAGTGCTGTCACCAATAGTTAAAGCATTGTCTCGTTTTTGTGTAATTAATTTGATTGATGCATCAAATATTTTGGGAAAATTAGCTTCAATTTCATCATAAGTTTCTACTTTTCTTCTTAGTGTATCGGAAGGTTGATCTATTGGTGGAAACATATTTTTCTTAGCATCGAACTCATAAACATAAGCAGCTTGTGCTACGGCATCACACTTGCCAATTAACATTAATAATTGAAATGTTCTAGCATTTATTGGAAAATCAGTTTTTTGTGCGTTTTGAATTATGCCACATGTTATTTCTGCCATTTTTAAAATAGATTCTTCATCTACTTTACGTATTCTCATATAGTCATCATGATGAGCAATATAAAATTTGATTCTATTCGCATCATGAAAATTATATCTCATCAAATCTAGATAATAAGCTGCAAGTTTTCTTGATTCTTCAGCATGTCCTTTGAATGAATGAAGAGTGACTATTGATAAGTCATCCTCTGTAGGAGTTTGAAATCTGCGAGATGGATGTTTATCTGGGAGTAGTGGCACTTTATCAAATTTGGTTTCTGTCATAGTGTTTGGTTTTCCAAAATCATGGAAGAATCCCATTACTGTTAAGAATTCTAATTCGTTTTTGGATATATTATATGATTTTCCTAAAATAGGTATTGCTGCCATAAAAACAGCGGTATGTTTCCAAAGATCTCGATCATGATGTGGTGCCATTTGATCATAATTTATCATTTTAGTAAGATCTTGGCCAAAAAATATTTTTAATTCATCCATTGCTTTTATTTCAGTTTCGCTTTGAATTGAACTTGCAAATGCAGTATTAAGTATTATTTTTTCAAATCTTTCTCTAGTCATTTATTAACTCCTTATATAGCTTTAAACTCACATAATTATAACACTTTTGGATGTGAAATACAATCATTGACTTTAATTGGTTCGTTTTATATAATTGTCATCGTAGAATGTGTAAAAATGTAGGAGGAAATTATGAGTTTTATTGAAAGTATTAAAGATAGAGCAAAAAATTCAATTAAAAGAATTGTTTTGCCAGAAGGAACTGACATTAGAGTATTAAAAGCTGCTAATATAGCTAAAAGTGAAGGATTTGCTGAACCAATATTAGTTGGAAATACTGAAAATATTAATAGAATAGCAGGAGAAAATGGAATAGATATTTCAGGAATAGCTATAGAAGATCCAACAACTTCTGGAAGAGCAGAAGATTATGCTAATAAATTATATGAACTTAGAAAAGAAAAAGGAATGACAATAGAAAAAGCACGTGAATTAATGAATGATGAAGTTCATTATGGAATGATGATGGTTAAAAATGAAGATGCAGACGGACTAGTATCAGGTGCAATTCATTCAACTTCTGATACATTAAGACCAGCTTTACAGATATTAAAAACAGCTCCTGGAACCAAATTAGTTTCTGCTTTCTTTGTAATGGTTGTTCCAAATTGTGAATATTCAACAGATGATGGAGTATTTATATTTGGAGATAGCGGATTAAACGAAAATCCAAATGCAGAGCAATTAGCAGAAATAGCAAAATCATCTAGCGATAGTTATACATTATTAACAGGAAAAGAATCAAGAGTTGGAATGCTTTCTTATTCTACAAAAGGAAGTGCACATTCTGAATTAACAGATAAAGTTATTGAGGCTACTAGAATTTTACATGAGACATATCCTGAAGTTAAAGCAGATGGAGAATTACAATTAGATGCAGCTATAGTTCCAAGTGTTGCAAATAGTAAAGCACCTGGAAGTAATGTTGCGGGAACATGTAATACATTGATATTTCCAGATTTAGATGCTGGAAATATTGGATATAAATTAGTACAAAGATTGGCAAAAGCAGAAGCATATGGTCCACTTTGCCAAGGAATTGCAAAACCGGTAAATGATTTATCAAGAGGATGTTCTGCAGAAGATATTGCAGGAGTAATTGCTATTACTGCTGTACAAGGACAAAAATAGATGATCTTTTGCGTGAGGATTTATTATGGATAATTATAATATAATTAGAGTTGGAATTGTTTTAATAGAATATATAGCATATGTGGTTTTAATAATTAATTTTTTTATATTAAATAAAATGAAAAATAAATTCGATAACAAATTTTGGGCTAGAGCATCAATATATTCACATTCATTTTGTTCATTTGTATGCATAAAAATATTTACAGACATATGTGAATGCGGTTATCCTTTTATGAATATTCCAAGTGAAATTATTTGTTGGGGATTGTGGATTTTTAGCTATATTTTATTATATAAATTCATGAAAAAAGATCAATTTTCCAAAAAACAATTTTCAATTATATTTGGATTAATGATTGGATTAATAGCATTATCTATTGGATTAAGATATTTTTTCCCAGGAAAACATAATCATATTAAAGCAAATATAAGTTAGATATAGGATAATATATGAATACTTTAAAAAGAGAATATAGATTTTTAAGAAAGGAAGTAAAGATGAAAGTATTAGTAGTAAATTGTGGAAGTTCTTCATTAAAATATCAATTAATTGATATGGA
>AUXO015623257.1_pt1 | contig 19869 bp, 19 predicted proteins | sample 768731 | NCBI WGS metagenome assembly AUXO01 (sample SAMN02715735, study PRJNA202380) | gut metagenome | biome: sheep rumen | host: Ovis aries | place: New Zealand: Palmerston North
GAATCTCGCATATCTGCCAGCAGTTCATATTTTGCGATACTGTATATCCGGTATAAGTTTGTGAAATTTTCTTTTATTACATAACTGACACTTTTAAACATAGAGGTCCACTCCCTTTTCTGTATCTAGTTTAACAAGAAAGGCAAAAAAAATCTGCTATTGAAGCAGATTTTTATTCGCATTCCGTCTCCTTTCCATGTTTATTGTACAAATTGAATGTGAATAAAACATGAATCAGATCTATTAATTATCTTCTTCGTCCAGAATATCTTTCTCATCCGACTCAGAATCTTCATTGTCTTCATCATCTTCATCTACTGCTATTGAATCTGTATCCATCACACTTTCTGAATACGTATGACGTGTTTTAAGATCCCAATAATTTTTTGGTAGATTTACAAAATGACCGTCCAATGATAAATCGGTATAAAATTGTGCGATATTATCATCCATCTGACTTTCTGTATAATTCATTTCTTTGCTGACTAATTTCCATAATTCCAAAAATGGCATACTTCCATCTTGTTGTTTCAAAATAGTATATGCATGTTCGATCATTGATTTTTTCATATTCATAAAACTCCTTAAATACGATTACATAGATTCAACGGCTGTTACTCCAATTAAATCTAAAGCGTTTGCTAATACGATTTGAGTCGCTTTTACCAAAGCCAGACGCTGCGAACTTAATTCCAGATTTTCCTTGTTGATAACTTTACAACTGTTATAGAAACTATGGAATTTTGTAGCCAGATCCTGGATATAATGGCATACCTTATGAACTTGACGGGTACGGGCACTTTCAATAATTACTTTGTTAAATTCCTGCAGAGATTTCATTAGTTCGATCTCTTTGTCATCCACCAGTAATTCATAAGAATCTGCCACAGGAATATCCTGGGCCTGTTTTTCAATGGAACACATACGTGCATGTGCATATTGAGCATAGTATACAGGATTATCATTTGTTTTCTTTTTAGCCAATTCCACATCAAAATCAAGATGGGAATCTAAAGCTCTGGAAACAAAGAAATAACGCGCTGCATCGACACCTACACTTTGGCACAATTCATGAATGGTCGTTGCATTCCCTAATCTTTTGGACATCTTCATCTCTTCACCATTTGAGACCAGACGTACCATTTGAATTATATCTACATGCAGCTTTTCTGCATCTTTGCCTAAAGCTGTCATACTAGCCTTTAACCGGGTAATATATCCGTGATGATCGGCTCCGAAGAAATTTACAATTTCATCAAAACCTCTTTCATATTTTTGTTTATGGTTGGCAATATCAGGAACAAGGTATGTATAAGAACCATCCTGTTTGCGCAATACACGATCCTTGTCGTCACCTAATTCCGTTGTTTTAAACCATAGTGCACCATCTTCTTCATATAGATAGCCTTGTTCTTTCATGATCTGCAGAGCTTGTTCTACAGCTCCGGAATCCCTTAATTTCTGTTCGCTCGTCCATACATCAAAATGAACACGGAATTCATCTAAATCGTGTTTGATCTTATTCAATTCAAATTCAATTCCCTTTTCGCGAAAGAATTGAAGATTCTTTTCATTTGGTTCCAGATAAACCTGTGGATAGTTTCTGGCAAGAGCATATCCTTCCTCTTTGATATCCTGTCCCAGATATCCATCCTGACCAATTTCTGTTTCAATGCCATGGGCCTGACGATAACGCGCATTTAATGATAAAGCCAGATTGGTAATCTGATTTCCAGCATCATTGACATAGTATTCCCTGGTTACATCATATCCAGCTTTTTTCATAATACGGGCACAACTATCTCCCCAGGCGGCTCCACGTGCATGACCAAGATGCAGAGATCCGGTTGGATTTGCACTTACATATTCTAAATCAACTCGTATGCCGTTTGGCTTTTGTTGACCATATTGGTCCTTATTTTCTAAAATTTCCGAAATAACTTTTGTAAAACGATTTTTAGACAATGTGAAATTTAAAAAACCGGGACCGGCAATCTCGACCTTCTCGATCATAGAATCCATTCGCATGGCATCAATTACAGCTTGTGCTATGACACGAGGATTTTGTCTCAACTGGCGCGTCAACTGCATAGCCACATTGCTGGAATAATCTCCATGATTTTTGTTCTTGGGAGTTTCAATCACAATGGATGAAGGTTCCAAAGAAATATCAAATGCTTTTTGCACAGCCTCTTTCAATACTTCTTTTAATTCCATTTCTATTGACATAAATGACCTCCTTCTATTTCCATGGAAAAATGAAACAACTGAGAATGGCTTCCCTGTCTGATTTCATATTTAATTTCCACATAATCCTTTTCTATTTTATATAAAAATAAACAGCACTCCAATGGTATATGCCCAAATTCAGTCTCAATACGACCTCTTGTTACGGTATTTTCTTTCAATGTAATCAATACCTGGACAGAAGATCGTGATTGTACGACAAGGCCTTTTTCATAAAGCTTCCATAGAAAAGTAAAAGGGTCGCTTTTTACGGTTATTTGCATGCTGTTTTTATTGTAAAATACTTCTGCGGATTCATCACAATATTGTTTATTTTCAATACGATCCCACAGTCGAATTGTATGAATCATAGCGCAAGCTATAATATCATACATTTAAAGATTTTCAATCCTTTTTAATCTTTTTTTCGTTTCCAATAATAAATTCTTTGTTCTGTATGACTCTCCATACGTAATAAAGCTTTAACAATTTCACTGCATTCCGATAATGGTTTTAAATTCTGATGACTATCTCGTATCCAAATGATTGCATTTTTTTCATCATATGGAAAATACGTCTTGTTACTGGAAATATCTTCATAATAGAAATAAGCTTCGGAACGATTTTGTTCTTTTAAGTATTTTTTAATTGTATTGATCTGATGCTCATCTGGATTGATGGTCCATTCAAACAAATGACGATCCACAATCGCTTTGGCAAAAAGCTGTAATATTTCATCTTCGCTTTTCATCGCATCCTGAAAACCAACCATCATACGATAATCATCCAGTTCCAAAAATTGTTCATTGGTCAAATGGCTTGAAAACGATTCAAAAACAGATACAGGATATCGATCTTTTACTTCTGTATATCGTTTGAAAAACGAATTGATCAGTAATTCATAAGATTTTGCATCTGGATGCAGATAAACCTGCCAGTACATATGATAACGTGCCATGATGTAATCTTCAACCGAATGCATGCCGCTTTCCTTCATGCATAATAAAGAATCCTTTACTCGCATGGTACGAAGGATCCTTTCCAGATCAAAGGTTCCATAGCTTGTACCCGTCTCATAAGCATCCCTGAGCAGATAATCCATCCGGTCTGCGTCCAACTGCGAACTGATCATTTGATTAAGCATGGTTTTCGGATGTCGGTGTTCAATGATACAAGCAATCTGTTGCGGTAATTCTTTGTTTTCCTTGATCAAAGCCTGATGGATTTCTGTATTTTTATCCAAAATTAACTGAACAGTCCTCTTTTCATGGCTTATATCCTGAATACTTTCAAAAAAGTGTGAATATGGACCATGTCCTAGATCATGCAGTAAACCTGCACACATCACCTGGATCTTTTCCGATTCCGTCAATGCCTGATTGATATCATCATTTTCATACACCATACGCCGACAGATTTCATAAACACCTAAACTATGAGCGAACCGGGAATGCTCCGCTGTATGGTATACTTGAAATACACCACCTAATTGATGGATCCGATGCAGTCTTTGGAATTCCCGGGCATTTAAACAATCCCATATTACTTGATACTGTACATGAATATATCCGTGGATGGGATCTCTTAATACTTTGGTTTCATCCGTTCGATTAAACATGGCCATTTCTCCTTTAACGCTTCCACTAATGGATGGTCCGAATCAAAAAAATCATAATCGTAAATATGTTCCGGAGTGGTCCACACATATTGAGAATGAGCATTCATTACAATCGGTTTCTGTCTGGATGTACATGTATAACACGTTAAGTGGATCTCATCCTCCTGGTAATCGATGTTGGAGGCCAGAAAGGCAATATTTTCTATATCGATCCCACATTCTTCCTTCCATTCCCGAATCAATGCTTCTTCCTTTGTTTCACAAGATTCGACCTTACCTCCGGGAAATTCAAATTTTCCATTGGAAACAGCCGATTTTCTTTGAGCGATCATTAATTTTCCATCTATGATCAGCACGCCACAAACTACCTCAATCATCGATTTTCTCTTCCTTAATGATTTCAAATAAAAGCTGTGCATTTTGTTTTGAAACTTGTTTTTGAATATCAAGAACGCGAACTTCCAGGATCCGATAACCAAATTGGATACGGATCGTATCTCCTATGTTGATTTCCGTACTCGGTTTGGCTGTTCTTCCATTGACCTCAATCCGTCCTTGTAAAGCCAGTTCCTTTGCTGCTTCCCTTCGTTTTAAAATTCGTGCTGTTTTTAAATATTTATCAAGTCGCATAGATTTCTCCGTTATTTTGAATTTCATGAATGATTTTCATTAGTAAATCATACCTGTTCGCCGATTTCAATATTTTTATCTCTATTTGCCCTTTTGTCATTCTTAATTGTATTTTTCTGGAAATATCATTAATCGTTTCAAACAGTTTGACCCCATTACAATGATATGTCCAATCTTTTGTCATCTTCAATACCAGGAAATGTTCATCTTCTTCGATGGTATCCACTCCTGGTGTATTGGCAAACAGATCAATTCTTCTTCGTTCCAATAATTGTGTGACCGGCTTGGGGATTTGACCATATAAATCACGAATTTTCTTTTCTTGTTCTTTTAATTGTTCAAGAGATTGCACTTTTTTTATTTCTTGATATAAGAGCAGAATGTCTCCATCGTTATCTGAGAACGTACGAGGAACATAGCCATTTAACGAAATGTTTGCACTTTTTTGTTCAATCGGCTCTGTTGTTTTTTCTCCCTTTTGTCTTTGAATAGCGCCTGCCAGCATCTCCAGATAAAGATCAAGACCAACTTGATCGATAAAACCCGCTTGTTGGGGTCCCAGTAGATCTCCGGCTCCACGAATCGTCAGATCTCTCATCGCTATTTTATAGCCCGATCCTAATTGCGTAAATTCTTTAATAGATTTCAATCGTTTGGAAGCCTGTTCGGTTATCTGATGATTTTTATCGATCATCAGATAACAATACGCAATTCGGTTTCTTCGGCCGACCCGTCCACGGATCTGATATAGCTGGCTCAGTCCAAAGTGATCAGCTTGTTCAATAATAATCGTATTGGCATTGGCTATATCCAGTCCCGTTTCAATAATAGTGGTACAAACCAGTATCTGATAGACTCCTTGTGCATAATCCAGCATTGTCTGTTCAATTTCTGCTTTGGTCATTCTTCCATGTGCCACTGCCACCTGTACATCCGGAAAAAGATCCTGGATCTTATTTGCTACTGAATAAATATTAGAGATATTATTGTATAAATAAAATACTTGTCCATCTCGGGACAATTCCCTTTGAATGATTTCCTTGATAATTCCTTCACGCTTTTCCATCACATACGTCTGGATCGGCTGTCTTTGTGCCGGTGCTGTTTTCAATTGAGAAATTGTTCGTACGCCAATCAAAGACATTTGTAATGTCCGTGGGATCGGCGTTGCGCTTAAAGAAAGCACATCGATGGATTTTTTCATCTCTTTGATTTTTTCTTTGTGTGTAACACCAAAGCGTTGTTCCTCATCAATGATCAAAAAACCAAGATCCTTATATACAAAGGTCGCATTTAATAATTTATGAGTTCCAATAATGATATCGATCTGTCCGTTTTTCAGATCTTCCTTTATCTTTTTTATTTCTTTGGAAGATACAAATCGATTGACCAAGGCACAACGAACTCCAAACGGCTCCATTCTCTGTACCACCGTTTGATAGTGCTGCATGGATAGAATGGTCGTAGGACATAGAAAAGCCACCTGCTTTCCGGCTAAAACGACTTTAAAAGCGCAACGCAGTGCCACCTCGGTCTTTCCAAATCCAACATCTCCGCACAGCAGATGATCCATCGGCTTTGGCTTTTCCATTTCTTCTTTGATTTCTCTGACAGCTTCTATCTGATCTAATGTTGAATCATATTCAAAAGCATCTTCAAATTCTCTTTGAAGAGCATCATCTTTTGGATATGCATAACCAATATTTTCATTCCGTAAAGCATACAATTCTACAAGACGCTGTGCAATTTCTTCAACTCGTTTGCTGACTCTTTCTTTTGTTTTTTTCCATTGATCTGTACCTAATTTACTTAATTGGATCCCTACTCCTTCTTTAGAAACATATTTTCTGACCAACTGAAATTGCGATAATGGGACAAACAAATCATCCCCGCCGGCATAGATCACATGTAAATAATCGAGTGTCTGATCGTTTTGATGACGAGTCACAATACCCATATACTGTCCGATTCCATATTGTTCATGAACAACATAATCATGTACATTTAATTCCAGTACAGATTCCAGTACTTGTCCTTGTTTAAAGGTTTTTTTAAATCGTTTTCGTTCAACTTTTTTAGTAAATAGTTCTTTTTCTGTATATATACCTGTGTCTTGAAAACTAAATCCCTCATAAAAACAAGGATCGATTATCTTATATGAAAAGGAACAATCGGTTAAATAGGGCACAAGTTGATGAACAGATTCTTTTTCCAAAGAAAAGTAAACTTGTGAGAAAGGGATAGCCTGTAATTGTTGAGCCAGTGGATATACAGCTCTTTCAATCGGATAGATTCCAGAAGTAACTGGATGCTCAAAATCAAGAAATTCGTGAATATGCATTCCTTGCTCTGCCATTTTCTGCAGATCGTGTAATAAAATATATTTTGGCAGACAGCGTAGTTCTTTAACCATCTCCTGCATAAACGCAATCGTATCTGTATTCAAATCTCTGGCTGCTCGCTGAATTTCTTCAATACTGCTGAAAATAACTTGTCCTTGCACATAATCCAGTAAAGAAGAACAAGTTGTATATGGATAATACCAGTATAAAAAAGCATCGCCGTTATAATTCTTTAACGCCAGCATATCATTTTCAACATGCTCCGTTAGTATTTCATTTTCATAATCAGAATGTTTTTTTATTTCAATCTGTAGTTTTTCCTGCACATTTTTTTCAATTTCTTCAATTTGTGATTCACTAAACAATAAATCCGTAGCTGGTCCGATCATACAATGATCGATGGTTCGGATGGTTCGTTGTGTATTTTCATCAAACATGCGAATGGATTCAATTTCTGTATCAAAGAATTCAATACGGATGGGATTTTCATATTGTAAAGTGAAAACGTCAATGATTCCTCCTCGACTGGCAAATGTACAAGGACGATCTACATAATTGACTTTGACATAACCTGCCTGTACAAGGTGTTTTTTAAGCGTTTCCATGTCCATTTCCATATCGGTTTCCAACTGGATACATCTTTTTCGGAAAACATCTACATGAGGTAAAAAACGTAAAAAGGCAGCTGTATTACAGATAATGATCTTTTCCTGTGGTTCCATCAAACACTTTGTCAATGTAGATATCATTTCTTGTTTATCTTCCGGACTGGAAGCAATAGCCTGTACACGCAAACTTTCTTCCACCACAAAAAGCAGCACATTATCTAAAAGAGGAGCTAGTCTTTTATAACATTGCTGCGCTTGATATTTATTTTTTTTAACTAGAATTCTTGTCTTGTGATCTTGTTGAAATGCACTGGCTATCAAAAGGGCTTCTTCCATATCGAACAAATTGCCGACATGATTGGAAGCTTTTATGATTTCTTTTGTCACTTCATTTTCTTTGAATAAAGACAATAAGGATTCTTTCAAGAACATCACCTTTATTTCTTTTTATTATATACATTCATCACTTTGGAAAAGTCTGTATGAATTGATTCGAAGGCAGCATGAGCAGCCAGATCAATTGCAGATTGCAGATCTTCCTTTTCTTCTTCTTTAAATGCCTGCAGGACCCAGTCAATAATCGGTATTTGCGCATCGCGACCGATTCCCACTCGTATCCGATTAAAATCTGTAGTAAAAATACAGGATATGATGCTTTTCATTCCTTTATGACCACCGGCACTTCCTTGTTGGCGTAAACGTATCCTTCCTACCGGAAGGTCAATATCATCATATATCACCAAGATATTATCCGGACTCTCTTTATAAAAATCCAGACACTGTCGAAGTGCAAAACCACTGTTATTCATATATGTTACAGGTTTTAAAAGAATAACATCTTCTCCTTTTATTTTTCCCTTTGCAAAATGAGCCGAGAATTTTTCCTGTGTAAATTCGAATTGGCACAATTCAGCCAGCCGATCCATGACCATATAACCGGCATTATGCCTTGTTCTTTGATATTTAACACCCGGATTCCCCAATCCAATAATAATCTTCATACTATACTCGCTAAAAAAAGTAACGAGGGATCTCGTTACTCAATTTCCTTTCCTGGCGTATACAAAATATTGATATGTCGACGATCGCCTTCGCCTTCTGAATGCGTAGAGATATCTTTCATTTTGGCTAACGCATTGTGAACAGCCTTTCTTTCATCCGCTGTCATCGGATCCAGACTGGCATCAATCTTTGTTCTTTGTACATCACGAGCCACTCGGACTGCCATACGACATAATTTTTCATAACGTTCCTGTTTATATCCATTCACGTCGATCAACAGACCAACCCTTCTCTTAAATTGCGCACTGACAGCTACTTTTACCAGACGGTTAAACGCTTGAAGAGAACGTCCGCTTTTTCCAATCAAGACTGCATTGTTGGAAGTATCAACAGAAATACGATAGAATCCATTATCATTTTCGATCATGACACGACCATCCAGTTCGGCATTATCAAAATAATTCTGAATATAGCTTTCTATAAATGCTTCCACATCTTTTTCACAATAAGCTTCAATTTCAACTTGTTTACCGATTCCCAAAAAACCACTTTTTTCATCAATAACAGTATAATGAATATCTTCTTTGTTTACTTGTTTGGCTGCTGCAGCTTGTGCTAATGCATCATCTACAGTTTTTCCGATAAATGTATCAAATTTCATAGATGGCCTCCTAGTTCTTATGCATAGCTTTATGAAGAACGATATTTTGAATAATACGTATAATCGAAGTAACTACCCAGTAGAATGACATGGCTGTCGGCCATCCGACATAAATAAACGCAAACATGATCGTCATCATATACATATACATATTCATTGTATTCTGTGTCTGGTTTTCATCCTGCTTGTATTTCTTTACCCGTACATTGTCTTTCTTATCCTGATATTTTTTCAGCCATTTTGGCAGCTGTGTTGTCACAAACTGGCAGATGATCATCAAAGCATATATGATAATGATCGGCACATTCAATGAACGAATTCCCTGCATTGGTGTAAGAGATAGACGGATTCCCATAAACGTACCATAAATAACACTGGCTGCACGCATCGTAGCATAGTACATACCCATCATGATCGGTAGCTGCAGGAACATGACAAGTATCGATCCAAATGGATGGATATCGTATTTCTTATACAGCTCCTGGGTTTCGGAATACATCTTCATCTGGGACTGCTGATCCGTTCTTCCTTTATATTTATTTTGGATTGCTTGCAATTCAGGTTGTATTTCCTGCATTCTTTGGGAAGACATTTGTGATTTTCCTGTTAACGCAAATAAAACCAGCTGTAATAATAAGGTAGCAACGATAATACCGATACCGGCATCTGTCTTGGCTGCAACTTTATTGATCAATGTAGCTAAAGGCCATACGATCAATCCATCAAACCAGCCATTTCCGATGGCTTGTTTAAATGTTGTAGGTTCAATCGTAATTTCAGCATCATCATCCAATTTTGCGTATTTTTTCGCTAATTTTTCATCTTTAATTTCCGTAACATTTACATCAGATTTTTTAACGGTTACGGTTTCACTGGAGATAATTTGATCTACCTTTGTTTTTCCATCTCTTGCTCGCGGTGCACTACATGCCGTACAAGTCAATAATAGAAATAAACAAACAATCATTACTTTCAATTTCTTTTGAATGCTTCGTGTCATATTTTCTCTATCCTTTTCTTTTATCTATTCTTCGTTTCAGATCATACAGTTGTTTTTTATTTTCTGTATAAGAAAAACGAAGATAATGAGGTCTTACGATAAGTATCGTATCATAAGATTCATTAAAATCATATATTTCATCGATCATACTTCGCACCTGTCTTTTGATTTTATTACGTTTTACAGCATTCCCCAATTTCTTACCAACGCTGATTCCAACACGTGCCTGATCTTCTTTTCGATCTACATAATAAACAACAAAAGATGATGATTTTACGAATGTATGCTGCTGGATAATTGAAGAGAATTCATAATTTTTACACACTCTATATGCTTTTTTCACAAATACCTCCTATCCAGACAAAAAAATCACCATGTCAGGTGATTTCTATGCGGATAATACCTTTCTGCCCTTTGCTCTTCTTCTTGCAAGAACCTTACGTCCACCAGTTGTTGCCATTCTGGCACGGAAGCCATGTGTTCTCTGGTGTTTAATTTTACTTGGCTGATATGTTCTTTTCATTTTCACACCCCTCAGTCTTTTATTTTTTCAATTGCTTAAACATTATAAGCACGTTTTCAAATAAAAGTCAATAAATTATGAATCTTTCTTTATATTTTTATTATATATGAATCGGTTTTCTATTTCTTTATTCTATATATATAAGCAGTATCTTTTATGATTGCTAAATCGATATCCTTATATATTTCATATGCTGCATACTTTTTCTTGTTTTGATGAATATGTATATCCATTATCCTTATAATTTATTATATGTATAAAAAAAGGATATAATTTATCCCGATTATGTGTGGATTAATTATTTATCATTTTTTTATAACAATCGGTTTCCCCTCTTTTTTCCTTATGTTTTCCACTCTATAAAACTTCAAAATTTTATCCCCGCTCCTTTTCGTGGATAAGTTTGAAACCTCTTATAATCAAAGATAAAAATATATATAGTAATATGGAAAACTCCCCGAAAAAAGGAGAGTTTTCCACACTACTTTTCCCCATTTTCAAAAGTTTTCCCCAGTGGACAAACAGTTTTCCCCACAAAAAATGGGGAAAACTTATTTTTTTTATTCCTTAAACTTTTAAATGAATTCGTGTATAATCGTATGTGCAAGATTGGAGAATATATGGAATCGGTATCATTTAACGACATTTGGAAAGAAACTTTGGATAAAATAGAAGAAAGTCATTTTTTTGATGACGATACTTTTAGAAACTGGATCCGAAAGACTAATCTTTTTAAAATTGATGATCAGTTTGCGTATGTTTCATATCGTTCTATGATAACCAAGAACATTGTTACACAAAAAGATGCAAAAGAGCTTATGGAACATGTATTAGCTGATGTATGGGGATATAGAATTCCTATTCAATTTCTGGAATACCATGAAGCACAAAAGCTACAACCGGAAATTGATATTGAATACCGGACCAGTCATATCATCGACGCAAAATTGAATCCGGACTATACCTTTGAGAATTTCGTCGAAGGTAAATCCAATCAAGAAGCCTATGCAGCTTGTCTGGCCAGTTGTACACAATCAAATCATATGTTCAATCCAATTATGTTATATGGAAATTCCGGGTTGGGAAAAACGCATCTTCTGCATGCGATTGGTAATTATCTTCGCAAAGAAAAACCAGAATGCAAGTTCTTCTATGCCTATGCCGGCGACCTTGTTTCAATTCTTCTGGATGCGATGAAAACCAAGAATATTCATGGAAATACAGTAGATCTTGTACAAAGCCAACTAATCGATCATGATTACTTTCTGATTGATGACATACAGAATTTGACGCAATCGAGTTCGCAGGAAGTCTTCTTTAAGGTCTATAATGCACTGATTGATAAAAATGCGCAGATTATCATTACCAGCGATATGCATCCAAATCAGCTGACTGGCATTCAATCTCGTTTGATTTCCCGTTTTACAAAAGGTCTTGTGGTAAATATCCAAAAACCGGAATTTGATACAAGCCGGGCTATTTTACGAAAAAAACTGGAAGGTTACGAAGAAACTTGTCCGATTACAGATGAAGTCATTGATTATCTGGCCTTGCAGTTTTCTGATGATGTCAGAAAACTGGAAGGAAATTTAAATAAACTTTTATTTAATGCAACCTTGGAGAATCCGGAGGTTATCGACCTGGATTTTGCAAAAATGATTTTATCTGATCAGATTGTTATGTCAAAACCGGAAAAATTAACGCCAAAACAGATAAAAAAAGCTGTAACCCGGTTCTATGGCATGTCTTATAGAGATATAGAAGGAAAATCCCGGCAAAAACGTCTGGTAACAGCGCGTCATATGTTTGTATACTTAACACATGAAATGCTAGATACGTCCTGGACACAAATCGGCAATGAATTAGGACACAGAGATCATTCTACGATCAAAAGTTCTTATGATAGAGCTGCCAAACTTTTAAAACAGGACAAGGCTTTTTCTATCGCTATGACAAAAATCAAGGAAAACCTGGAATAGTTTTCCATATAAATCCCTGCTTTTCCACAGACGTATATTCAAGGTTTTATGGATAAAATAAGCATTTGATCAAAAGTTATCCACGTTTTCCACACCTTATTATTGTTACACTAATAAATAAAGACAAAGGAGATGAATTTATGAAATTCTCAATCGATCGTAAATATTTTTACAATAAGCTATCTGTGACATCTCGTGCAATCAGCGTGTTCTCACCGCTACCAGCTTTATCCGGTATCCATATTCGTGTAGAAGCCAATAAGATTATATTAACAGGAAGTGATTCCAATATTTCTATTCGCACGATGATTGAATCGGATGAACAAAATCAATTAAAGATTGAATCCGAAGGATCAATTGTCATGGATTCAAAATATCTGTTGGAAATCGTACGTAAGATCGATAGTCCTGTTATTGAAATGGAATTAATGGATTTTGAATTGGTACGCATTACAAGCAATAATGGACAATTTAATTTAAATGGCATCGAGGCAGAACAATATCCGAATATTGATTTCTCTCAACCGGAAACAGCCATTCATATCAGTACATCCGATCTAAAAGATATTGTCAATCAGACTGCTTATGCATGTGGAGATAATGATCAACAAAGACCGGTATTAATGGGAATCAACTTTAATATTCAACAGAATCAGTTGTATTGTTCCGGTACAGATTCTTATCGACTGGCTAGAAAAAAAGTAACAATTGATTCGAAAGCAGATATGAACGTAACCATTCCGAATAAGTCTTTATCCGAAGTTGTTAAATCTTTATCCGATGAACAACAACAAATAGATATGTATATCGATCGAAAGAAAGCGCAATTCATCTTTGATCAGACCATCTTCCAAACACGTCTTTTGGATGGAAGTTTTCCTGAGGTTGAACGAATCATTCCAACAAGCAGCGTAGCTACTTTGGTCGTATCATCTCATGAACTGACCAGTATCGTAGATCGTACAAACTTTATTCGGAACGATAAGATCCATCTGGTTAAATTAGAATGTTCGGAAGACATCGTTCGTGTAAAAACAAGTTCATCAGAAATTGGTAACTCCGATGAAGTTATGACAGATTGTATTTATCAAGGAGAACCATTGACATTAACATGTAACGGATCCTTTTTGCTGGATGCAGTAAGAGCATTACATTGTGAAAAAGTAGAATTAAAATTTTCAGGGTTAATGAAACCAATTCGTATCATCAATCCGGAAGACGATTCTGCTATTATGATCATTGTACCAGTAAGAAGTTACGATTGATTCATTTAAAAGCCTGTTTAAGGCTTTTTTTATTTTCAAATAGGGGGGATTCTTATAGTTATAAAATTCAAAATATGGTATAAAATATGGTATAATATTAAAGCATAAAGGGGAACTTCATGGATTTTAAGTTAGAAAATGACTATATTACATTATCTCAATTATTAAAGGCCTGTGATTTTATCTATAGTGGAGGACAGGCTAAATTTTTTCTTCAGGAACACAAGGTCTATGTCAACGGACAACCGGAACAAAGAAGAGGAAAAAAGCTTTATAAGGGAGATTGTATTCAAATTGATGAACAAAGGATAGAAATCCGATGAATTTGAATCAACTGAATATACAGAATTTCAGAAACTATGAATCTTGTTCTGTCACCTTTCAAAGCAGTAGCATTCACTGTTTATGTGGAAAGAATGCACAAGGAAAAACAAATCTGATAGAATCCATTTATTTTTTAAGTCATCTGCACTCCTTTCGTACCGGACAGCTTTCCAGTCTGGTAAAACAGAATAAGGAGTATATGCAGATAGAAGCGAAAGTAGAATCCAATCAAACAATCCAGGATTTAAAAATCATTGTTACAGATAAAAAAAAGCATCTATTCCGATTTCAGAATCCGGTTAATAAGTATTCGGATTTTGTAGGTATTGTAAATGCTATTTTATTTTGTCCGGATGATATGATTCTTTTTCAAAAATCTCCAAGAAACAGACGACATTTTATTGATATGGAACTGATCAAATTATCAAAGACGTATACATATACGCTTTCTCATTATCAGAATTTATTAAAAGAAAGAAATCAAATTTTGAAAATGGATAAAGTAGATGATGTGTTGTTAAAGACCTATACAGATCAAATGATAAAGGATCAGTTAGTCATTATTGGACAAAGGTCGCAGTTTATTAAAGAATTAATGGAAAAGTCACAAAATTTATATCCTTTTTTTGAAAAAAAAGAAGAAAAAATTGGTGCTGTTTATAAGACATTTGTAGATATAAATGAGGATATGGAAGGTCAATTACAAGACATTTATGACAAGAATCAATCCAAAGACAAATATTATAAGCAGACAATGGCCGGCATCCATAAGGATGACATTGTCTTTCTTCTCAATGATAAGCCGGTCTATGAAATTGCCAGTCAGGGACAGAAAAGAAGTTTTTTACTGGCTTTAAAACTAGGACTGGCAGATATTATCAAAGATAAGAGCCATCAATATCCGATTTTATTGCTGGATGATGTATTCAGTGAATTGGATAACGAAAGAAAACGATCATTGATACAAAATTTACCGGATTCTATGCAAATTTTTATTACGACAACCGAACCTGTAAAAAAAGAATGGTTTATGAATCGTTCATATCATTTGTATATGGTCGAAAATGGAATGATAAGGGAGGCTTTCTAATGAGTCAGGAAGAATTGAATAAAGAAATACAGGAATTTGAAACGCTGGAAAATGAAGCCACAGCAGTCGAACATTCGTATACAGCCGACGATATCCAGGTTTTGGAAGGACTGGAAGCTGTACGTCTTCGTCCAGGCATGTATATCGGTTCTACAAGTGCCCGCGGTTTGCATCATCTGGTATGGGAAATTGTTGATAATGGAATCGATGAAGCATTGGCTGGATTTGCAGATCGGATTGATGTAGTTATTGAACCTGGTGATATTATTGCAGTTCGCGATAACGGACGAGGTATGCCGGTCGGCATTCATGAAAAAACAGGCGTTAGTGCGGTAGAAACGATCATGACGGTTTTGCATGCCGGTGGTAAATTCGGTGGTGGCGCATATAAGGTTTCTGGTGGTTTGCATGGTGTTGGTGCCAGTGTTGTCAATGCATTAAGCGAATGGATGGAAGTCAATGTATATCAGGATGGAAAAATCTATTCTATATTATTTGAAAATGGTGGTCAGGCTTCCGGACCATTAAAAGTCATCGGAAAAACCGAAGAAACAGGAACACTGGTTCGATTTAAAGCGGATCCGACTATTTTTACAGAAACAACGACGTATGATTTTGAAACCTTGAATACACGTATTCGTCAGCTGGCTTTTTTAAATAAAAAGATCCGACTGACATTAACAGATAAACGAACAGATCCGGAAATTCATAAAGATTATTGTTATGAAGGAGGAATTATTGAATATGTCCGTTATCTGAACAAGAATCGTTCAAAAATTAATGATGAAGTGATTTATTGTGAAGGATTGGTAGATAATATTCTGGCTGAAGTTGCTTTACAGTATAATGACGGTTATCAGACAAATATTTATTCTTTCTGTAACAATATTCATACACACGAGGGTGGATTCCATGAAGATGGATTCCGTATGGCTTTAACACGTGTTATCAATCAATATGCCAAAGAGCATAATATGCTAAAAAAAGATGAGACATTGACTCAGGATGATGTAAAAGAAGGAATTGTATGTATTATCTCCGTCAAGCATCCAAATCCACAGTATGAAGGCCAGACAAAGACAAAATTAGGAAACAGTGAAGTACGAAAAATAGTTTCCGGTATTGTCGGCAATCATCTGCAACGCTATTTTTTAGAGAATCCAGATGCGGCCAAAGCGATTATTGATAAGGCTTCTCTAGCATCCAAAGCACGATTAGCTGCTAAGAAAGCACGTGAATTGACAAGAAGAAAATCCGCATTGGATGGTATTTCCTCTTTACCAGGAAAACTAACAGATTGTTCCAGTAAAGATGCAAGCGAATGTGAAATATATATCGTCGAGGGTAATTCTGCCGGTGGATCTGCCAAACAAGGGCGCGATGCTAAAACACAAGCAATTCTTCCTTTACGTGGAAAGATCATTAATGTAGAAAAAGCCAGGGAACATAGAATCTTTGATAATGCAGAAATTCGCAGTATGATCACTGCCTTTGGTTGTGGTATCAAAGATGAGGTGGATGTTTCTAAATTACGCTATCATAAAATTGTTATCATGACCGATGCCGATGTGGATGGTGCTCATATTGCAACATTAATGCTGACATTCTTATATCGTTATATGAAACCGGTCATTGAACAAGGATACGTATATATTGCCCAGCCTCCTCTTTATAAAGTACAAAAAGGAAAAAAGATCATGTACGCCTATAAAGAACAGGAGATGGATGCCATCCGTAATGAATTGAAAGATGGATATAAAGTGCAGCGATATAAAGGTTTGGGAGAAATGGATGCGGAACAGCTATGGGAAACCACAATGGATCCGAAAAACCGAATTTTGAAAAGAGTGACGATTGCTGATGCTGAATATGCTGACAGCACATTTGAGTTATTAATGGGAGAACAAGTCGATCCTCGTAGAGAATTTATTCAAGAAAATGCAGTATATGCAAATCTTGATTATTAACAGGAGGTCATTATGTCCGATGAAAATAAAAAGTATGATGTCGTAGAAGAAGTTGAAATATCGAAAGAAGTCCGTGAGGATTTTCTGGACTATTCCATGTCTGTCATTGTACAACGTGCCCTTCCCGATGTAAGGGACGGTTTAAAGCCAGTACATAGACGTATTCTTCACGCGATGAATCAATTAAATATTTCAGCGAATGTAGCACATAAGAAAAGTGCACGTATTGTCGGTGAAGTTATCGGTAAATATCATCCTCATGGAGATGTTGCTGTTTATGATGCGATGGTTCGTATGGCACAGGATTTTTCTTATCGATATCCATTGATCGACGGGCATGGAAATTTCGGATCTCTAGATGGAGATGGAGCTGCGGCTATGCGTTATACCGAAGCGAGAATGTCAAAAATATCCATGGAAATGTTGAAAGATATCAATAAAGATACAGTTGATTTTATTGAAAACTATGATGGAGAGGAAACAGAACCGGTTGTATTGCCAAGTCGTATTCCGAATCTTTTAGTGAATGGAGCTATGGGGATTGCGGTAGGAATGGCTACCAATATGCCACCGCACAATTTGACAGAAACCATTCAGGCTATTTTTGCGGTTATGGATGATCCGAATATTACCGTACCTGAATTAATGGAATTTATTAAGGGACCGGATTTTCCGACCGGAGGTATTATTCTGGGAAGAAAAGGAATTCGTCAGGCGTATGAGACTGGACGCGGTTCGATCATGATCCGTTCGAAATACCGTATTGAAGAATTGGATAATGGTAAGAAAAGAATTATTTTTTACGAAATTCCATATGCCATCAATAAAGCAAATTTGATTACCAAGATGGCTTCTTTGATCAACGATAAGGAAATTCAAGGAATTACTTATTTAAATGATGAAAGTAACCGGGAAGGTATCCGAATTGTCATGGAACTGAAAAAGGATGCGCAGGAAGACGTTATTTTAAATCAATTGTTCCGATTAACGCCACTGCAGTCTAGTTTCGGTATTAATATGCTGGCATTGGAAAATGGAAGACCAAGGCAATTACCTTTAAAAGATATTATTACAGATTATATTGATTTCCAGACAGAAGTCGTTGTAAGAAAAACAAAGTTTGATTTAAAGAAAGCACAAGATCGTGCTCACATTTTGGAAGGATTCCGCATTGCATTCGACCATCTGGATGAAGTTATCCACACGATTCGTTCATCACATAAAGATGAAGCTGGTTTAAATGCTGAGTTATGTGAAAAATTCGGCTTTAGTGAAATTCAAGCGCGTGCAATATTAGCAATGCAGTTAAGAAGATTATCCGGATTGGAAATTGATAAGATTGAAAAAGAGTATCAGGAAGTTTTATTGAAAATTGCCGATTATCAGGATATTTTAGCAAATCATGATCGCGTTCTGCAGATCATTCGTGATGACTTGACAGAAATCAATGATAAATATGGAGATGAACGTCGAACAGAAATATCTGATTCTTATGTAGATATGGATGACGAGGATCTGATCCCTAGAGAAGATGTTATCTTGATCCTGACAACTTCCGGTTATATCAAAAGGACACCTGTGGATACATATCGGGCACAAAACCGTGGAGGAAGAGGCATTAAATCTTTGACACTAAATGATGAAGATTCTATTCATACGATGATTACCATGTCAACACACGATCATCTGTTGTTATTTACTAATAAAGGTAAGGTATATCGGATCAAAGGATATAATGTACCAAATGCTTCGAGAATTTCCAAAGGACTGCCAATCGTAAATTTAATTTCTCTGGATAAAGATGAGAATGTAACTACAATGCTGGGAATCCCACAGGAAAACGATTATAAATATTTACTGTTTGCGACCAAATTCGGTGTTGTAAAGAAAACGGATTTATCTGATTTTGATCGAATCAATAAAAACGGAAAGATTGCCATTCATCTGAAAGATAACGATGAATTGTTCTTTGTAAAAGCGACACATGGAGATGATGAGATATTGATTGGATCTTCCAACGGACGTGTTGTTCGATTCAAAGAAAATGAGATTCGTGTGATGGGACGAACAGCTGCCGGTGTCAAAGGAATGAATGTGGAAGATGGTCACATTGTTGGATTATCCATTTCCAGTGACGGTGATACACTGTTATCCGTATCTGAAAATGGATATGGAAAACGAAGCGATATTCAAAGCTATCGATTAACATCTCGTGGAAAAAAAGGTGTAAGTACTATGAATGTCACGGAAAAAACCGGCCAGTTGATGATAGTACGCGCTGTCCAGGGAAATGAAGATTTGATGATCGTATCAACTTCCGGTATTATGATCCGTACGCCGATCAGTGATATTGGTATTTACGGAAGAAATACACAAGGAGTTCGCTTGATCAATTTGACAGAAGATGCAAAAGTAAATCGAATTACCTTGGTAGATCATGAAGAACAGATAGAGGATGAGTAAAATCATCCTTTTTCTTTTGTAATCATATGATTAATCAGAATTATACGGATAGGAATGAAAATATGAATATCCTATTTGAGTCTTTATTCGAATTAATATTGCAGAAAACGGCAAAGAATGGTATAAAATAATGGAATGCGTTGAGAAGGAAAAGTAAATAGATTGTATGAA
>AUXO016128816.1_pt1 | contig 19850 bp, 15 predicted proteins | sample 768731 | NCBI WGS metagenome assembly AUXO01 (sample SAMN02715735, study PRJNA202380) | gut metagenome | biome: sheep rumen | host: Ovis aries | place: New Zealand: Palmerston North
GCGAAAGCGTATCTGCATCTTGGGGAACGCTGCCGGCTCCGGCAGTACACAAAACTGTGCGCTCTGCTTACGCAGAATCTCAGGAAAGGCAACAGTACAATCCTTTCTGCGCTGCAGCGTGAGGCGGAGGACGCATATGAGGAGCGTAAAAATATTGCGCGCAGACTCGGGGAAGAAGCGGGGACAAAGCTTTTACTTCCCATGATTATGATGCTGGTGGTTACGCTTGTGATCATCATTGTCCCCGCGTATCAGGGTTTTCAGATGTAAGAAATGGAGGATACAGAATGTCTGTCAAAACAATGCTGAAAAGAAAATTCATGGATTTCGCAAAAGATGAAAGCGGTATGGGAACTGTGGAAGTATTAAGTGAGCATTTATATACAGAACACAACAACACTCCGAACCCGTTATTTTACCGTAATACCAGTGAAATCGCAGTTTTGTATCCTAAAAGCTCTCCGGATACAAAATATACAATATAAATCCTGCTGAAATTTCCGTAACTTGCTGATTTCATGGTAGATCCACGTTCGATACTTCTATCATTCTGGTCACAAAAATCAATTCTTTATCCTGCAGGAAATGAGGTCAAGAAATTCGCCGGCGCGGCAAATTGAAACATAAATGCTGTTAGGCGGATCCTGTCGACGGGGAGAAAACATGTTTACATCGCAGCAGCTTTTTTCATTAAACAATTCGTATTTTGAATTTATTAACATTGCCCCGGATGGCGTAACGATCAAATCAAGATGCACTGGACATACATGGAATCTTTTACCATACACAAATGGAGCAGTGCGGATATTGCATAAACACAACGACGGTGACAAATATCATTGGCACGCGGTTGCAAATTCTTTTGAGGATGCGGTTGCTGAAATATATTACCATGATGAGTATCAATTAAACGGGAGGCGTCCAACTTATCGTGTATATACACGGAAAGGGATTATTCCGTGCAGAAGAAAGGGAGCGCTGCTATAGAATATCAGCGTTCCCTGTAAACCTTAACTGTCAGACGGCTTTCTCTGATTGGTATCGCAATCAAGAGTATCACGCTGGTTGTACTTATGCGCTTTATCATATTCGTCCAGATATTGTGTCAGGATCATTTCCAGCGCAGTTGTTTTAATACGTCCGGTGTTCTCACAGAACGATTCGAACCTATCGTATATATCGCTGCGTATCCTGAGATTGAGATATTTACCGTCTTTCTTTGGCCGTGGCATATGATTACCATTCCTTTACTTTAAGATATCCTTGTTCAAAAGCTTCCGGCATCTGGAACTTTTTCAGCGTTTCAGAAAAAGAAACAAGGATTTTGCCCGGTTTAAATCCGGTCACCTTACCATCGCCGTAACTTAGGTGTGAGACAACCGTTCCTACCCGGATTTTGGAAAGATCTATCTCTGATACGGTCGTTGTGTCGGACTTTGATTTCGTAGTATATGACGGGAACTGCTCTGCTGCGTGTCCGGCAGTAAGTTCCGGAGCAGAAAGGCTCTGAGAACCTGATAATTCCGTAACTGCCCTTTTTCTATCCGGATGAACAACCACAACTTTCTTAAATGGGTTATCCTTCATTGAGGCCGTTTGAGCACTTGCCATATCCTCATAATCTTTTTTACTGATCACTGTACTGAACAGACCTACATTCTCATCGTTCTGATGCCGGCTGATACCGGTATATTCAAGGGACGCGTCTTCATATCGTTTAAAATTATATACTGCACTGTTCATCAAACTGTCATTAAAGATACCAATGGAAACCAAAAGCTCAAAATCCTGAACAGTAAGTCCTGTTACCTTCTTGAAAAGACCCGGCTCAAATTGTGTGATAACATCTTTTAGAGAATATTCGCGGAAATCCGTAAGATACATGAAGATCGGAATTCTGGTTGCGAACTTAATTAACTTTTCCTGAATCTGTTTACGCTTTGACTTATATTCTTTTTCATCCTCAGAGAGTTCTTTTTTCTCCCTTGGAGTAAGGTTATCGCCCTTTTCTTTTTTCGCTTTCTTTACAGCATTCGATTTATTGATGATTGTTTCAATATCTTTGTTTAACGCACGGAAGCCTTCAATATTTTCAATAGCGCGTAAGGCATCCGCGTTATCTAAAAGCCGCTGCAAAGTTTCATTGTCGACATTTACAAGCAGAGCGGATTCCCAGCGTCTGGCAAGCAGTGTTGCCGACGTGCCTGCCATTGTTATATCCAGTATATCGGAGGCCGATATAGCAGTCATCGTGCTTCCATCGTAAGCAAGCACCGGAAGGAAATGAATAAAGTCATCGACCTTCTTCTCCGGATTTGATTCGGAGATATTGAGTCTACAGCTATAATCTGAAATCTGACGCAGAGCGCGATCAAGAGCAAAATCGAAGATGTAGCAGTTTTCTTTAAGAATCTCTTCGCTGCCATCCTCTTTCTTGACTGTCCACGGAGACTGAACCCTGAATGCTGCCTGAAAATAGGTCTCCGGCGAGGAGAGATTACGCAGCATAAAGATGCCAGTCCACGGCTTAATGGTCACACCGGTTGTAAGCTTTCCGCATGAAAGCGTTATGGTCTTTGTCTCCGTCGGCGGGTCCATCGACTCTCGTACCGGCTCAAGTGCAGCAAGTCCTACGCCTGCCGCCGTTCCGGCACAGACATTGATTGTGTAGTCGTGGTAGAACACATTCTGCTTCTCACGTAGCAGATTTGCCATAGCATAGCAGGATGCCACATTCGGCAGGAACCAAAGTGTGTGATTCAACACCGACAGCATACGAGCATCGGAATATGGCATAACCGGCTTGGCGTTCTGACCGAGCTTCAGATCATCAACTGAAGACGGCAAATAGGCACCTCGAATAAGGGATAGCCATTTCTGAACATAATCCTTGTACACGAACTGAGCTGTCTCTGGGTGTCCCTCTATCTCCGGTTTTGCTGCAAAAAAGACATTCAGGTCAAATTCATTAAAGTCCTCGTTATAAGCAATCCGCCTGATTTCATCAGGAATACGATAGGTCATCATGACCATCTGCGGCATGGATGCATATGGATTTGGTCCCTTGCTATTATCCCAGTTTGCTTTTGCGTTCTGTTCATCAGAATATGTCCATGGAAAGATCTGGTCTTCCATGAACTCTCCCGTGTTCAAAGCACGGAACGGTGTGCCTGACAAGAACAGATAATACTTTGTCGTAATTGGAATAAAGTCCTCATTAATAGCATTATCCGCTTCGTCTTTCTTGTATTTATCTATATCAAGTTCGTCGTAGCTGTCTTCGTCTTCTTTTTCAAATAGGTGCTTTGCGTTTTCACGCCAAGCACCGAAATGATACTCGTCGAAGATGACCATGTCCCAATTCGTAGCATGCACCCATTCGTTTTTAACTTTTATTCCACCGGCCGCATTTGTGCCGAGAAAATCCTGGAACGAGCCAAAGCAGACGATGGGGCGAGACTGATCTAGATCTTGAGGGCAAATTCCGGTTTTCTGAGATACTTCACGCGAATAAAACTGCCAGCCCTCGAAATCCATATGGCTCATCAGGTCAGTTTCCCACGACTCCTCAACTGCCGGTTTAAAGGTTAGAATGAGGACGCGCTTCATATCCATTGCTTTAGCAAGCTCATAAGACGTAAATGTCTTTCCGAAACGCATTTTTGCATTCCAAAGGAATTTAGCAGAATGATTCGGATTGCGCTTTGATTCAGACTCAAAGTAAGCCTTCGTCATATGAACGGCACGTACCTGTTCCGGACGCATACGGAAGTTCTGTGTCCTGTTCTCAAGATTTGCGGAGGAGGTCTTGATAGCAAGAATGGCAGCCTTCACGTCGTCGACAGTACATTTGTACCATTCGCTTTTCTTACCATCCGGAGACTTCTGCGCATGAAAGCCATGTGCTTCAAGCATCCGATGGATATCATGATCCATGAAGATCGCGCCGTCAGCATTGAGAGCGGATTCAACAAGTTCCACCTTATATGACTGCCCCGGCGTCAGCGTAGGATAATGCTCATGCATACGCACTTTGATCGGCCTGTCTGTGTAGCCGACCTTCAAGCAGCCCGGAAAACGCGTATCAGAATAGGCGTAAATGATCGGCTTGACTTCTGTTTTGGGGTGAACGTATTGATCAAAAATATCTGCCATCAGTCTTCACCTCCAAAATCATGTATAAGAGAATTGATAAACTCTACATCCGATTTTGAAAAATAGTACTTTTTATAAAGGTGTTCAATATCCACTTTTTTTGTAAAATCCTGCATTGGTATTAGTCCAAACTTATCCTTTGATAAGTTAATTGAGGACAATGTTTGAGATATGAGAAATCTAGCAAATTTTGACTTCAAATAATCCGCGCAGTTTTCCGCTTCATTTTCGGTATCAAATCCACCAATTATTAGATATGAATCAGTACACACCTCTCCGGGTTTAAGGACTTCTACTCTAGATAAGACTCTAAACATTCCCTCCTTATCTGGCTCTCCAGCGTGCTCGTATGTAATCCTGCTGACCATAATCTTATATTTATTGACAACATCTTGATTACTCACTACTTCGCTTGGAGCAATAAATCCACTTCCTTTGCTTGAAACGAGTTTTAGCATTCCATCTTTCTTTTTTTCTTCGCCTCGCGCCGATGTAGGTAATCCAAAGGGATTACGAGAAGAAACTATTGTTGAAAGAGGAACAAAATCTGTAGCCATTATTTGATGAATCATATTGACCGCAGCATTGTAACGAACAAAAACCGGGAATTCATTCAATTTACGTATCTGTGTATCTTCTTTATCGCCGATAACTGTGGTAAACTCACAGTCTTTTTCATGATCCCTGTCCCAAAGAAAATAATTCACTCCGCCGCTAATACTGTTTTGAGGAAAGCAATCTTTTGCATTTATGTAGTCCACAATGCGAACTAAATGTCGGTCGTTAAGCATTTCCTTTCTAAATTTATCAAGTCCCTTTCCGCCAGCAAACCATCTTGATGGAACAATCATAGTCAAATAGCGCGGATGAAGTTTTTTTGCATTTTCGATAAAATGCTGATAAATAGGAGACGCACTGACTCCATTTCCACCATCGTTTAACTGATATGGCGGATTTGAAATTATCACATCAAATTTCATTTTGAAAATATCCTCCGGATGCAATGTATGTATAAACTCATAGGCATGAGATTCCATTCCTTCACGAGCGATATCATTCAGATCGCCATTCTCAGCCGTACCACAATAGATGCACTTTTTGTTCTTCCAAGTATGCTTGATCTTATGGAAGATGATGTTACCTTCCACATTATCAAACCGAGTGATTGAAAACGGACTCTTCGGATACTTCGAGCAGTAAACCGACCTTCTGGACAACAGTGAAGTAAGCTCTGTGATGGCAATACCATAGAGTTGGTTTTTGAATATCCAGTCGCATCGTTCCTGCAAGTTTGGAATTTTATCAGCAAGTCCGGCGATAAGCCGCTTGGCGATTTCCCGGAGAAACACACCAGATTTGCATGCCGGATCGAGGAACTTCGTGTTCGGATCTCTGAACAGCTCCTGTGGCAGCATATCGAGCATTTTGTTTGCAACATCCGGCGGCGTGAAGACCTCGTCGTTCGACAGGTCTGCAAGGCAAGACAAAACGTCCGGCTTATAAACGCTTGTAAATAAATCAGGATTCAGCGGCATATTGCACCTCCCAATACACGACAGGTTCGTACTCCTTTATCGGAGAAGGAACCCATGCTTTTGTTTCTTCGTCATATTCCCAGCCGCCAAGATACATTTCCATATCCATTTGATTCTCTTTTGTTTTCAGCAACTGGTCCAGACGATAATCGCGGCGTTTCATCTTGTTGCCAAGTACGAGATCCCATTGCGCAAACACAATTGGCGCTCCGTCATTTTGAAGCATTGTGAGCGCGTCTCCATACAGGATATTATGCCGGATAATATATTCTGCAGCTTCACGGCATTGGTCGTTAGCGTCAGATTTACACTGTTTCGTATAAGCCGTATTCCAAATATCATAGAGTCTTTTGCGGCACTCTTTGGCATTGTCTTCCATGATATCTACGCCATAGATGCTGGATAAGGCAACAATCGAGAATTTCTCATAATCAGCGGTGTTCTTTCCGTATTTCCGTTTTACAGTCTCAAGCTTCCGCATGAGGATCTCTGCGACAAAATTTCCATCCCCGCAGGCTGGTTCCAGGAACCGGCTGTCGATCCGGGCTGATTCATCTTTTACCAGATCCAGCATTGCGTTGACTTCACGATCATTTGTGAAAACCTCGCCATGTTCTGCGACACGTTCTTTGGATTTAATCTGCTTTTTCTCCATTTTTTATGCTGCCTTTATTTTATTTACCTTCAGCCAGTTGTACCGATGTCTGGCAATATAAGACTCACATGCTCCACCTGCCGACAGCAGGTCGGAATAGCGATATTCTTTGCAGATGATACAGCCGGACTGTTGTAATTTCCATTCGCAAAAGATGAGCGGACTCCCATCTGATGCAGTTTCGGATAACGTGTTGCCACAAACAATATTACGGCTCAATATTTGCTTTGCTGTATAAATCAGGCGGGGATCCGGAGCGGATTTCGTCGCTGCTTCGACATCGTTTGTTATGATCTGAAGAAGACGATCCCGCGATTCAATCACATTGTCATGCTGAATATCAACACCATAGATGCTTGAGACGGCGATGATAACTGCTCTTACATAATCGGTCTCATTTCCGGCCTGTATGAGTTTACGCTTCAATATTTCTGCCAGGAAATTCCCGTTACCACAGGCAGGTTCAAGCCATGTCGCGTCAATCGGAAGAGTATCCGGAACGAGACGTAACATGTCCCATACCTGCTTTTTTGCTGTGTAGACCTCGCCAAATGCGGCTACCCGGGTTCTGGATTTAATTTGTCCGCTCATATTCCCCTCTCTCAATCAAATAGATTGATTTACAAAAGAATTATACCATATCTATGTTGTAAATGCTACTTAAAACAACTTGATAACAACAATTTGATACGAATTTTTGTGTGTTTATATTGGTCAGAGCATTGCTTTTTGCACATCTTGTACATCATAATAAGCTATGTATATTTTATTAAGATACATATATAAAATAAAAGAAACTTAATATGATACAATCAAATTAATACAATACGTTTGCCATGTGTAAAGGAGAAAAAATGGAGAAAGAATATCTCGGACAATATGTCAAGGATACGGTAACAGGATTGGAAGGATACGCAACAGGAGTAATCGAATGGCAAAATGGATGTGTGCAGTATATTGTTACGGAGCGGGGAAAGAACATTTTTGGAAATGAGATCCTGCATAAATGGTACAAAAAACAGATTGTACCAAATGATACTTATGCAAACTTATGCAAATCCGAGGATAAATCCGGCTTCATTCGCGGGAGATTTCAACTTGGGAAGGTACTTACGGATGAGTTTACGGGATTCAGCGGCAGAGCAGTCGCAAGGATGATTTCCATTTTTTCTGATGAATGTTATCTGCTGCAGCCGCTTCCTGGTGAAAGTCATTGCCTTCGAAGACGGGAATGGTTCGATGTCTCTTCACTCAAAGACGGTTCAAAAACAGACAAATAAAGTCAAAGGAGAAAACGAAAAACTGGGGCGGAGAAGGGGATTCTCGCCTCAGTTTTCTTTTTCCTTTTCGACATGATGAAGCATGTATTCTTCCAGAAACAATGCATCGTCTTGATTCTCATTTTTCCCGGCTTTTGTTTTAACCCACTCGATATACGACATAGCTCTGGGACCGATAACCATGCGGTAATTATTCCTGTCGTTTGCGAGAGAAACAAACTCTTTCATCATGGATAAAGTTGTTAAAACAGTTTCTTCGTCTGTGCTTCCTTCTGAGGCAATGGACACTGTCTCTTTATAATTGGATTCGTTTGCGATTTGGGCGGGCAGAATCGGAATCTCAAATGCGACAAGCACCCGGTCTTTCCACGCTTCATACCTGCTCTGGTTTGAAATATGGGATAAACGTTCGTTTTCCCTAATATAATAGGCAATAAAAGGATCCCTGATCTGTTTGGGATCTAATAGGTTCAGCTTTATAAAATTCTGAATATGAATGGCTGCTGTTACGTAGGTGTATTCGATTTTTTGTTTAGCAGCCTTTGATCCGTGCTCCGTAAGCAGCCAATCTGTTGTGACTCCCGCTGCTTTCGCAAGTGTATAAAGTTTATCCGTTTCAGGGATAGCGGTTTTATTCAGCCATGTATTGACTGTATGGGCGGTACATCCTGCCAAAATGGCGATACTCCGCTGCGCTCTAAAAGGGCTGTTACTGTCGGCTTCCCGTATCAGTGTCCATAGGTTGTTGCTGAATATTTCGGCAACAGCGTCGAAGTCAGCATTCTTTCTTTTACGGGTTTTACCTGTCTTATCCATATCTTTTCAAAAGAGTCATTCTATCAACGTATTTTTACCTAGCATGAGTCTGTTTATTTATTTATGGCATTGTTAAATCTGTAGCGCAATAGCATGACTTGTTTTCCACAGCAAATACCTTAATAAGATACAAATAGACAATAATAATAAATAATAATAAGATTTATATGTGCTAATTAAGATACGCAAATAATAAAAATACAGGCTTATTAAAGCATTAAAATAAGCTACGGAGAAATTTAATAAGATGCGCAAATGAGATGAGATAGTACAATAAGATCTTATTTTGCTGAAACAGCCGTTTTTGGCAATCGCGTTCATCTTGATTCTTCATATTGTTCTTGAGGACAAAAAGAAAAGCGGTTCAGACGTGCAAGTTTGGCGACCGGCATCTGTTCCGCTTAGGAAATAACTTCAGGATTATTATAAACCTTGCCAGCAAATTCAGCAAAAGATTCTCAGTAATAAGCAATCCTGATCTGCGGTTGTTTCCGTCCGGGTATTTAAGGAGGAAATGATTATGACATGCCGTCATCAGAATATATCTGAAACCAATTCACATGCGATAGATACATTCTATGCGGACCGTATCACACAATATGAATTTGCCGTTGTGAAAGCACAAGCCACGGTTGAACAGTGCAGCCGATATTTTTATTCTATCGTTCTCAGAAATAAAGCAACCGGGATTATCGTATGGTTCACTGACTATGCCGATTACGCTATGTATCTGATGAATGAGCGGATCGATATTCATTCTGGACACATATCTTACCTTTATGCCGTAACACAGATGCTGAACTTCATTTTGATCTCTGGTTATGCCAAATACAGGATCACGAGCATTGGTGATATTACGAAACCTATGCTGAAAGATTTTATGTTGGCATATGCTTCCACGAAGCTGCCGTCCGGACATTTCCCGTCCAAACAGTCCGTTCAGGAAAAGCGCAACGGAATATGCGTTTTTCTTGAAAACGAACTGGCAGACAAACCACACATTTTTCGGTATTTGCACAGAGGGCAGTTTATAAAATTGTTTGCCGCTCCTAAAGCAGACGGATATGGAGCGGCGTATTTTTGCAAATATAAACTCGCCGCAAAAGTTTTCGGAGACGATAACGGTGAATTACAGCAACTAATGAGAGATATGCCACTACAGCTAAAAGACAGATTTATTCGCATGGCAGAAATCTATGATCCTGAACTTGTATTTGCGATTGTATTGCAGCTTTACGGAGGATTGCGGGAAGGCGAAATTTGTAATGTCAGGCGGGAACAGGGGATATATTCTCCCGGAATTATTGTCAGAATGGTTGGAGACAACCTGACCGGGGCACGCAAATGCGTTTCGTTTGAGATTGATCTTAGACACGAATATCAGCTTCGAAGCGATCATAAACGCCTTGGCGAGATCAAAAAAGAGCGGTTTGTCGGTATCTATGGTCCATTTACGGAAACGGTATATAAGGCGTATCGCCAACATCTTGATCTGACCAGCAAGAAGACAACGGAAGAATTTGCCCCTATGTTTCTTAACAAAAACCCGAACAAGAAAAATGGGGTATACATGGCGATGACTATTTCAGGGTATCGGGAACGGATACGGAAATTGTTTTTTAACCATGTACTTCCATCTTGTCAGCACGATTTGGATCCTGATCTGGCAATGTTTTATGCCATTATGCAGCAGCACACATTCGGTGCCCACGCTTTTCGGCACTGGTTTACTGTTTTTTTAATTTATTCAGGTGTGGATGATATCGAGACGCTGATGACTCTGCGAGGGGATTCAAGTCCCCTGTCAGCACAGACATATTTGAAACGCAAAGGTGTTTTGATGAGGGAATACAAAGAATCTCTTTCCGCATGGGGAAACGAGATCCGCCTGGATGGAGGAGAAGTATGACAGAAATTACGATCAAAGAAGCCCGCGAAATGATGCATGGGCTTGAGCCGAAAACGGGATATTCCATTGCGCAGTATGCGGGAGCCGGGCTTATTCGTGCAGCACGGAAGCAATCCGGCAAAACCGGAGCCTGGCTGCTTGACAGAGACTACATTGAAGCAGCTGTCAAATGGCGGAGAAGCGTGGTATCTCTCTTGGAAATGCAGAACGCTGACCAGGTGTTTTCAAAGCTTCCGGATTTTGAGAAGAAACAATGCCGGAGAAAGATCGCATCCGAACTGCATGAAATCCCTGCGTCTTCGTCAGAACCCGAATACAGCCTTTTGTTTCAAGGGCCATTCTATGACACGGAACACGCAGACCAAGTGCGCCGTATTATAAATGCCGCTGCCTCGTCCTATCAGAACAGATTGAATATGATTCCAGCTGCCGAAGCGGCGGATATGCTTGGGGTTTCCGCCTATCAGATCAAGCAGAGTCTAAAAACCGGAAGCCTTGTCGGAACCCGTATTAGCGGGGATGTTTATATTGATGCCAACGAGATCAGGAAAATCATTGAGGAAAAGCAGGCATACGTAGGCATATACGATTTTGTTCTTGAGATTTTAAGAAATAATCCTTCGCTGATTTTTGATCCGGAATGCAGAACGAATAGAGCCGCGCTGTCTGTCAGGTTAAGGCAGAGCGAGCTAAAGCCTTTTTTGGTTACATGGGATCAGGCCGGATTTCGGGATGACAGAAAAAACTCGTTATATTTTCCGGCAAGGCTGTGTGACAAAGCAGAATCGATTATCATCCCGTATCTTAAACAGTTTGGAAATAGCGAAGAACGAGTAAGGCAGTATTGGGAGAATCCATATTGGGCATCACACCCCGTGACCAGAGATATTCTGCGAGACTTTTCCGAAACAAAGATTGATGTAGGAATGGCAGCCCTGCTTGAAACAATTATTGAAACTGACGTACCGGAAATAACACTATGTACAAATTCGGACATTGACCGTTTGACTGAGTATGTGACAAATGCTCCTACACAGATTTACAGCCTGTATCTGGCGCGGTTTCTAGCATACGTTCAGTCGAGATATGACTGCGGATGGTCAAAAAGTATTCGATATAGTCGTAACAATCGAGAAGTGAAAGTCAATATCAATACGGAGCCATATTCGGATGTTCAGTATCTGATGGGAGCTTACATGTTCTTTTCAGACGATTACATCCAAACGCATCAGCTGTATCAGAAAGCTCTGGATAATTATGATTATGCGCTCATCTGGTTAAAGTGCATCTGGGGTTATATCGCAGCATGGCGTACGAGCGATATTATCCGGATGCCGATTGTAAGCATGCCTTTTTCGCCCGAAGAGATACGGGCAAAGATTCTATCTGGTAAGTATAAGCAGGATGCTGAAGTTGTTTCATTTCGTCTTGAGAAAGAAATTAATGCAAGAAAACGCAGGCCGCATAAGACAAAGGACAAACAAAATAGTGAGTATCTTACAGTCGTATTTCCAGAGAGTCTGCGGGAAGTTATCGGAACTGTGTATTCCATTTGCGTTATTCATTCAGATGGGAAACAGTTCAGTCCGATGCGTGAGTACGTATCGGAATATCAAAAATTCTTTGGGGCTGATTATACCAGAGTATTTGGTCAGACTACCTTCAGTATTCGGCGTGCCAATAAATCATTTTTAAATAAAATTGCTGCGATTACAGAACGCAGGAATGGAGTTGAGAACAAGGTTCAGGGGTATGCGGTCGCCAGCTTTGCGCGTGCACACACGGGCGGATGGAACAAACTTGCGAGTGTAACCAGCAGATATCTCGAATGTAAACTTGACGGATTATCCGTAAATGACATCCTGATGCTTCTTTTTGATACAGGTACATGCAGTTTTGTCCCATACATGCTGTTGGATGCTGTTTACGGAGAGAACTTCAGGACACTTCCGGCAGACAGACAGAACAGAATTATTCAGATGGCGGGGCTGACGGCATATACTGCGGAGACATTTTCTCTGACGGTACAGAATGCATATTTTCATAGCGAACAAATCGTCAATCAGCTCTTTCGGCAGTATCAGGGCGTGCCAGGATCAGGAGCACTTGCGACGCAGGCATTGTCTGCCATTATTTCGCGGGAAGCTGCCTGCCGAGAAAGCGGATGCGGATGTCTCCTTGCTGCCTTACGCAAGCCGTGTGCTTATCGGGGAAAAGATGGCGGCTTTGGCTGTCCATATGCTCTGTATCAACGGGGCATGCTCTTTTCGGCCTTCGAAAAAGTAAACAACCAGTATCTGATGCTCCGAAGCGCCAGAACCGAAGGCGAAAGAGACAAATTGACCGGACTGCTTAATGGTATTTATCTGCCAGCTATCTTTGAAGTACTTTCCTTCTGCAAGGAAACCTATCATATGGATGTGACCGCATATGTCAAGCAAATTCAGAAAATCATGGATGAAAGGGGGATCTCTGATGCTGATTTCTAATACGCTGAAAAAAGGCGGATTAATCGAGAGCGTTCCAGTCGACAAGTTTACGGATGAAATACGTAAAAAAGCATTGGAAAAATTACAATATTTTCGTGTCAGACGGCTCATATCGTCCGAATTTTCCGATGCGAAATGGTACCTCACAGATCAGCAGCGCAATTATACTGTGGATTTTTCATGGCAGGAGCAGAAAATACGTGAGGCATGCAATCAAACTGGAAGAGACTATGACAGTCTGATATCCGATTTGAAAGTGTTTTTTCTGTATTTATACGGGAGCTGTAATATTGAGCTTTTACAGGAAATCGTCGGTTATTCATTGACGGAATTATCAAGAAGCCGGGCCTTTACGCAAAACATATCTCCGTCTATGACAGGGGCTGCGGTAAGTCTGCGTTATTATATTGAGTTTGCTCACATCAGCCATGCGCCTGCCTGCTACCTTTCTGTTTGCAGAAAAACATTATCAGAAATCAACGCAAAAATTGCTCTTACAAGCGGAAAAAAATATGGGGATCATCAGGCCTCGTTAAATGAGTTTCAGAGCTACTTTAAGTTCGACGACGTTATACGGACATTCTGGTCAGAAAATAAAGATAAGGAAGAAAAGATGTTTTACTTTCCTTTGTATCTTTTCTGGACGGTAACAACGATTTTGCCGCAACGTGTCACAGAGTTCTGTCTGACCCCATATGATTGTATCCGCAAGGATTTGGAATCCGGGCAGTATTATCTCACCATCCGTCGCAGTATTTTAAAGGGGAGCAATATGAATATGCCCAAAATCCATAATTACGAGATCGACAAGGATTACCAGAAATCAGAATACGAGATCCCTAAATGGCTGTATCAAGAATTCTATGAATATAAACAAATTACTAAGCAGTACAGTCATCCGTATGGACTCCTGTTTTCCGTTGATTATATTCTTTTAAAATTTCCTGATCGGCTTCGCACCAAACAGCATGAAAAGGTGTTTACGGCAACTAATTTAAGTGAAATACTGACAGACTTTTATAAAAACGTTGTTGTAAAACAATACGGATACAAAATCGTGCCGGAATCTGTGTTAATGGAACGGTATGCGTCGTGCGAAGACGGCTCTTACGAGCTTGGCAAGGATGAAATTATGAGAATTTTACTCAAACATACCCGGCATCTTGCGATGATCAACCTGATCCTTCGCGGCGCAAATCCCGTAATTATTAAGGAGTTCGCCGGGCATGTCGATGCTGCAACCAGTGCGCATTACTATTCCAACATAAGTAATACAGTCAGATGCGCTGCAAAATATTACTACGAGAAGGCGCACGCAAAAGATAAAAGAATTGGAAAACGCAATTATATCGGCACCGAGAGCTCCGGGAATCCGCTTTCTCTTTTAATAAATCGAGAGGATCGGCACGTCGAGGTGGATCACGGGTGGTGCTATTCCGAGAACTTTTTGAATGGAGATATAACTGACTGCAGGTTTGTTGACGGAGCATGCGAAAACTGCCGCTATTTTGTTCGAAACCCGTCTGCACCAGACGACACTGATAATTTGGAAATGAAAGTTGATAATGAAATTCAGTTCCTCATTACTCTTCTGCAGAGGCAGGATATCACAGCGGCAATAAGCGAATCACAGGCACAGATTCAGCAGCTTGAATCCGATGTTTATAATCTCGCGACTCGAATTTGGCGGCAGGAAAAAGAAAAGCAGGAAGCAGACCATGGGAAGACCTAAAGGTTACTCGACGGAACAATTGCTTGATTATATCCGGCGTTATCTGATTGATCATAACAATTTCGAACATTTGAAGGTCACTGCTGTGGCTGCATATTGCAATGATATTCTGAAGCTTCAGCCAAGAGTCTATTATCAATATTTCCAACGTGACCCGGTAGTCAGGCAGTGGATTGAGGATTATAACAAACGACTGGATCAACAGATGGCGCAAATGGAGGGACATTTTGCGGTTATTCCGGGACAGATGATAGATCCGGATCAGGCTGTGCGACAGCTTGGTGCACAGGCAAAAGATGAGCAGAAGAAAATCAGAGATTTTGTGACCAAAGTCAATCAGCAGATTTTCGAGCTTATGGAGCGCAATCGAAAGCTGGAAGAAACTGTTCAGAAAAAAGAAATGAGAGAAAAGGTACTGATCAAAGAAAATCAAATGATGCAGGAACAGATTAAGAAGCTGGGAATGCGTCAGAAAGATTCCGGTGATCAGGTTACATCGTTAAAAAAGAATGTCATGGATTTGCGTAGTCAGCTTGCGGAATATAAAGCGTTTGTAGAGGAGCACATTACAAATCCGATCATTCTTGGACACATGTACGAAGTGGGCATTCTCACAACAAAACCAACCGAAATGCCCGAAAATCCGGAAACTTTGCTGCATCCTTCTCATGGTGGCAGGGACGATCTTTCTAAAATTCTTGCGCCTCAGATAAATAAAACAAGAGATTTGGGAGCAGGCGAAAAGAAAGATGAGAAGCGAAATGTGAATATACCGTGTGTAACGAAGAAAGAAACCGAGTTGTATGACAAATTCTCATCCTTATGCGAAAAAGAATAGACAGTCTGCCGGAACCGCTTTGATGCAGCGTCCGGATTTTGAAGAATTCTGGGAACAGAACAAAAGCCTTAACCCGGGGGTTAATGTGTCCGTATTGACGGAAACGGCGCGGTTAAATATACACAGATTGGATGGGAGCATTCAGACGATCATGGTGCATTCGCTATTGGCACGCAGAAATCTATTACGGACTAAAACAGATATTTTAGCCTCGGAGGATCCGGAATTTGCTCATCTGTTTATGACGGATCTGAACGAAAATATCGATTTTACGCATCTTTTGCGCGGTGATAACGTAGTCAGGCTTTTTTTTAAAGATACTAAGGGGAAAATAAAGGAAACAACGGCACGAAAATACTTTTATTCCCGGAACACGGTTAAAAGAAATTATGTTAAACGGAAGGATCCTGACGGCTATGACCGCCGCCGCAAAATAATACACAAAGCGTATGATTCTCAAAAATTTCAAATGTTTTGGAAAAAATACAAGGACTTAAATCCCGGAGTTGATCCGACACGATTAACAGCACAGGATTATGTGAATTATAAAAACCGGATGACTGGAAAAGTAGAGAGGATTCTTGTTCGAGCTGTGCTGCAAAGAAAGAATTCTGTTATGCCAATCTCTGAAAGGTCAGCATGGGATGATCCTGAGTTCAGAGAGACATTCCCTGCGGATTTGAATCCGGGTATAGATATGATGCAGGTCCGGAGAAGTGACACAAAAACTCTGTTAAACGGGATAGGAAGGCGGGGATTAGCGATTCAGCAGACGCCATCTAATTTTTTTCGCGCGCAGGTACGGAGGATGGAACACCGCGAAAAACTTAAGTCGGATACAAGTGGCCGGCATTGGAACATGCAGCTTGCATGGGATGATCCGGGATTTCGCGACTTTTTTGATCCAACGCTTAATCCGGATATAAACATATTAACGCTTTACAGAACAAGTAAGGTAATCATTCGATATTATGAAACTTCTGGAGAAATAGGGGAATCAATGATAGGTCCGCTTTTTCGAAGCGGACATTTTCGAAGACCATATGCCTGCAGAAAATATGTTTATGCGATGGAATTTCCTGATTTTGTAGATGCGGTTACGCCGGAACTGAATCCCGGAATAGACTTATCCAAGTTAAAACGCAACGATAACAAGACCCGTGTCAGGGTTTATCTTGATTCCGGAATAATAGGAACAATTATCGTCAAAGGCTATTTTGCGCATCGTGCTCATGCAAAACATGATCCTGAAGAATGGGAGCATTTCATACACGCCCGAAAATACTATGAGCAAAATAAAGACAAGCACGTATCAGGTGATCCCAATTTCTGGCAATATTGTCTTGAGCCGGATAAGAATTTTTATAACAATGCCGTAAAAACAAGTAAAGCAATAGTGAGAATGCGCTGCAATAAGAATCATCCGGTGTTTCGTGTTTCCATAGGTAATTTTTATTCTCATAACGGAAAAATCAATGAAATTTGTCCATATTGCACCGGGAAAAAGGTCGAACAAGGTGTCAATGATGCTGTGACGCTGGATCCGGAAATAGCTTTGTATTGGGATCCGAAAAATGGAAGCTGTGACTGCGTGATCGTTAATTCAAAACGCTATTCCTTTGTCTGTCCATTTTGCGGCCACCGGTTTACCAGAGAAATAAATGTCATTGTCGGTCAGCATCCGAAATGCATGATTTGTAAAGATACGGGGATTGTGGAAAGTCATGGCAGATACAACATGGCCCCTCCTGACATTCCCTTTGGAGCGATGATGAAAGATACCGCCGGGGAGGAAGCGTAATGGGAATTGAACTGACATGGGAACAAGCAGCTGCTATAGATCATATTCTGTCTGGGGAAAACGTCTTTTTGACTGGAGGAGCAGGAACCGGAAAATCAGCAGTGCTGAAAATTGCAATTCGCAAACTTATAGAGCAGGGAAAGTCCGTCATTGTCTGCGCACCAACGGGGATTGCGGCGCTTCAAATTGGCGGGATCACCATACACAAGGCGTTTGGATTTTCATCCGGAGAAATGTTCAACACACATCGGAAACTTGCCTTGAAATCACACGCACCCTCTGTGATCTGTGCGGCAGATGTAGTTGTGATCGACGAAATATCCATGGTCCGTATGGATTTGTTCGACGCAGTAGTTTTGTCTCTGCAAAAGGCAGAAAAGAAAAAAGGGCGGCCGATTCAGCTTATCGTTTCGGGAGATTTTTATCAGCTCCCGCCGGTCATGGTGGAAAATTCTGAGACGGTCACTCTGATGCGCAATTTTTATGGTAAAAATCCAGGACGCGCATATGCTTTTCAGGGGCTTTATTGGCAGTCGTGCCATTTTACTCCTGCAGTGCTTACCATAACTATGAGGCAGGATAATCCCGAATTCACCCGGAACCTGAATCTTGCGAGAACAGGCAATCCGGAGTGTATAGATTATTTCAATTCACGTTGTGTTTGTTCAAATTATAGCAATTCTGCTGAATATGATGAGATTCTGCATCTGTACGCCAAAAAAGATGATGTACGCCGCATGAACACTGCCAGCCTGCACGCATTGCCCGGAAAAGAATACATATATCACTCAGATGTGGAATTATCACCTGGCGTTCATTCAGCTGATATAGACATATCCGTGATGAATGCACTTCCGAAGGATCTTGTTCTGAAAAACAGGGCGCGGGTGATATTTACCACGAATGATAACCATGGAAAAGGATGTGACATTCTCATCCGTTCTACAATGGGGCGTTTCCACTATTCAAAAGACATACCGCTGTTTGTAAATGGGAGCGGTGGGGTTGTCATGATTGATGACGATATAACGGATGGTCCGGCGCGGCCTGTTTATGTCTGTAATGACAGAGGAGACATTTTATCTTTATATCCTTGTGAATATCCGATATACAGATATGTCATGAACAAGAAGAGTGGCAAGACGGAACGATGCTTTTCAGGAGTGTTGAAACAGCTTCCAATTCTGCCGGCATATGCATTTACGATTCATAAGTCACAAGGACAGACGTATGAAGCGGCGGTAATACAGCCAGACGTATTTTGTCCCGGACAATTATATGTGGCACTTTCCCGAGTCAAAACAATAGAAGGCCTGCATCTTATACGCCCTTTACGAAAATCAGACCTGTTTTCGGATCCGGCAGTAGACGAATTTTATGCGTCCTTGACGCCAAAAGAAACACGCAGAAGACGCGGGCGTCCGGCAATAAACAAGGATGGAAGCCTGCGGGACGTTATGATTTGGGTTCCACTGCCGCTTTACGATCATATCAGACAGGAAGCGGAAGCGAATGTAATGATTCCGATGACTTCGGTTCCGGCCTATGGACGGGGAAGAAAGCATTTGAGGGTATCATCTGGTATAGCCAGTTGTATCAAAGATGAAATTAACGAATGGAAAGAAAAATGCAAAACACAGTAAAGTGCTGAGAACGTTATCTGGTTTGCTTGATAGACACTTTGCCGATCCCAGCATACTTTGTGGTTTGCTGATATGTGAATTAAGCGAGTCAAGCAAACCGAAACGGTTTGCCGCTGCTAGATTTCAAGACTTCGGCATACCACTAGGTTTGCCGGCGGGCGATTTCCGAAAGCGAGCATACTCGCACTGAATGCCCGGAATACGTTTCCACGGGATGAGCATATTAAACTTGTCCCTCAAGAAGCCCGATCTCTCGTGCAGACTGAATCCGTCCCAACGGAGTATAATTAAATCAGTATTTCATGACCACGACTACGACCCGCGAGGTGAAAGTATGGAACTTGATATCTCGAACAACTCTCTGCCGGTCTACCAGGCGCTCGCCAGCGACGTGCGCCTGCAGATCCTGCAGCTCATCAGCGAAGGCAGCTACAGCGTGACCGAACTCGCCGACCACCTTGGCCTCAGCAAAGCCATCGTCACCAAACACATCCAAAAACTTGAACAGGCGCGCCTCATCCGATGCGACTATGAAGACGGAAAACAGGGCTACCGCAAGATTTCACACCTGATGGTCGACAACATCCAGATCACGTTCCCGCGGCAGGTGTATTATTCCTACTCAAAGTACGAGGAGGAGACGATCCTCGGCAACTACATCGGCTTCGAAGTGCACCCGACCTGCGGCCTTGTTACCAAAACAAATCGCATCGGCAACTTCGACGACCCGCACGCCTTTGTCGACGCCGAGCGTTCAAATGCAGCCATGCTTTGGTTTGCGGAAGGGTATGTCGAGTATCTGATTCCAAACCATCTGGAACCGGATAAGAAGCCAAAACTGCTGGAGATCTCGATGGAACTCGCCTCCGAATTTCCGTACTCCAACAACATATGGCCAAGTGATATCACCTTTTCGCTGAACGGGATCGAAGTGGGCAGCTGGACCTGTCCCGGAAACTTCTCGGACACCCGCGGATTCTACACACCGGAGTGGTGG
>AUXO012311096.1_pt1 | contig 19848 bp, 16 predicted proteins | sample 768731 | NCBI WGS metagenome assembly AUXO01 (sample SAMN02715735, study PRJNA202380) | gut metagenome | biome: sheep rumen | host: Ovis aries | place: New Zealand: Palmerston North
CGGAAGAAAACAGGGAAATGCTCAATTTGAAAACGCGTGCCGCCTTTGAGGAAACAATCCTCGGATGGTTAAACGATTATGGCAAAGAGCATTATACTTTTCACTTCAGAATGGATGGAAATGAAGAGCATGTATGAGGATAAGCGCATTAACTGGTATCCCGGACATATGGCAAAAGCCTTAAGGCTGCTCACTGAACAGCTCAGGAGGGTTGATTTTGTCATGGAGCTCTGCGATGCAAGACTGCCCCATTCCAGCAGGAATCCTGATCTGAACAGACTTGTGAAAGACAAGCCGAAAATCCTGATTATGAACAAAGCAGACCTTGCTGATCCGGGGCTCAATGATCTTTGGCTGAAATCCTTCCGGAATGAAGGTCTTGATGCAATGCTCCTGACTGCTAAAAAGATCAGAAAAGCAGAAATCCTTCAGCATATTTACAAAGCAACCGAAACAGTCCGTGCAAGGGCCATGCAAAAAGGATTCAACAAAACCATCCGCGGCATGGTGATCGGAGTCCCCAATGTTGGCAAAAGCACTCTGATTAACAGTCTGAGCGGAACTGCATCCGCAAAGACCGGAGACAAACCCGGTGTTACCAAAAGCAACCAGTGGATCAGGATTGATCCCTATATTGAATTAATGGATACGCCCGGCCTGCTCTGGCCGCGCATGGACGACCAGAAAGCTGCTCTCAAATTGGGTTGGCTGGGAACCATCGGTGAAAATGCCGTGGATATGGATCACCTGGCCATGTCTTTCCTTGATGAAATTTCATCTGTCGCTCCCAATGCGCTGGTGGAGCGGATGCATATAGATCATCCCGAATTAAAAGGCGTTGACCTGCTGGATGCAGTCTGTGCCGGGCGCGGCTGGCTGATAAAAGGCGGCGTAAGTGATTATGATCGTTGCTTCCATGTGGTTCTGGACGAATTCCGCAGCGGTAAGCTCGGACGGATGACCCTTGAAGCACCCTGAAAGAAATGAGTGACGGCTATGGAAGGTAAGCGGCTGGCAAGAGCGACTCAGCTTATGGCTTTTGATCAGTCTTATTTGGAAGACGGATGCATCATTGCCGGCATGGATGAGGCCGGCAGAGGCCCCTTGGCAGGCAACGTGGTGGCTGCATGTGTGGTTATGCCGCGTGAGCCTGTGCTCGCGTGGATTGATGACAGTAAAAAGCTCAGTGAAATCAGACGTGAAAAAGTATATGATGAAATCATGTCCTGCGCTTTAGCTGTCGGAATCGGAGAAGTCGGACCGGAGGAAATAGACCGGATCAATATTCTCGAAGCAACAAAAAAAGCAATGAGAGAAGCAGCCGCACAAATACATGCCAACATTTTTCTGATTGATGCGGTAAAAGGACTCGGTCTGAATGGTACCGAGATTCCGATTATCAAAGGCGACGCAGCCAGCTACAGCATTGCTGCAGCCAGTATTATCGCCAAGGTCACAAGGGACAGAGAAATGCGAATACTGGATCAGAAGTATCCTGAGTACGGATTCGCAAAAAACAAGGGATACGGCACTCCGGAACATATCGCCGCTATCAGAAAATATGGTCTGACACCTGAACACCGCAGAAGTTTTACGGGGCATTTCATATGAAACAGACATATGATACCGGCCTTTCCGGAGAGAACACAGCCTGCCTGTACCTGCAGGAAAAGCTTCATATGACGTGTCTCGAAAAGCGATGGAGATCGAAATCGGGTGAAGTGGATCTGATTATGGCAGATCACAAAACCATTGTTTTCGTTGAGGTTAAAACCAGAAAAACAGGAATGCCGGGAGATGGTCTCAACGCTGTGAATTACAAAAAACAAAAAAGAATCGCCAACAGCGCCAGAATGTATCTTATGATAAACCATCTGCTGAACTCTCCTGTTCGGTTTGATATTGTCGAAGTCAATCCCGGCGGGATCATACATATCCCGAACGCATTCCAGCCTGGCGGAATGTTCTTTCATTAATTAATAACAAAAGGAATCTCAGAACGATGAACACGAAAAGAAGACTGACGCTTTTTTCCCTGATATTATTCTGTTCCATGATTTCTATATCCGGCTTATGTTTCTGTGCAGAAGCTGAGGAAATCGGTGAAAACCTTCTTGTCAACGGGGATTTCAGCCTCATCAATGCGGAAGGTATGCCGGAAGGATGGTATACAGACGCATATTTTCACGATGACGGATATACTTTGTTTTCTGTCGATGTTCATGAGAGTCAAGACGGAAACTATGCTGTCCGCATTCAAAACTGTGCATTGAATGATGCCAGATTTGCTCAGGATGTTCCTGTGGAACCTGAAACGGTTTATTGTCTCAGCGGAGACATTCTGGCCGATCAGATTACACAGGGCCGCGGAGCAAATCTCAGTATTGACGGCGTTTACGCCTTCAGTGAAAGTGTATATGACACAGAAGGCGAATGGTATCATATTGAATATTACGGACAAACCGGCTCCGATCAGGATACTCTGACTGTCTTCGCCCGCCTCGGAGGTTATGGGGGAGAAAGCCTTGGAACGGCATGGTTTGATCATTTGTCACTGACCGCTGTTGAAAAACTGCCTGATCATGTTTTGGCCGATCAATGGTATGTTTCGTCTGTTGAATATGATGATACTGCTGATGATGACGCAGACGTGATACCAAATCCTGCATGGCCTGTTCTTCTTGGAATCATTTTGATATATGCGCTGGTGTTTGCAGGCCTTGTTTTCGCCTGGCGGGACGGACAGAGTGTTCCCGAGCTGACAACGGCCGGAAAGCCTGCTTTTTTCGTGATTATGATGATCATCGCACTTGCGGTGCGCATGATACTCAGCTATTTTATCGACGGATATGCAGTAGATGTCAATTGCTTCAACAGCTGGGGCTGGACCATGTCACATAACAGCCCTCTGCGTTTCTATCCTGAGATCTATGGCAGGAATTCTTTTTGTGATTATCCGCCCCTTTATATGCTGGTATGCGGAATAAACAGCCGGCTGTCCGAAATACTGCACGCTTCTGAAGGATGGACCCGTGTAATCTTCCGCTTTTTCCCAAGTCTTTGTGATATCCTTGCCTGTTCCTTTCTCTATCATACAGTCAGAAAACGGCATATGTCCAACGGAAGATACTGTGCCATGGTGCTGATAATAATGGCTTTTAATCCCGCAACAATCCTGAACAGTGCTGCATGGGGGCAGATGGACAGTGTTCTTTGTCTGATGCTTCTTCTGACCGCAGTGTGGGCGATAGAAGGAAAATGGAAAATAGCCGTCCCTGCTTATGCTTTGAGTATTCTTGTAAAGCCGCAGGCATTGATGCTTGGACCGCTCGGTCTGACTTTCATGATTATAACATGGATCCGTACGCCGAAGAACAGACGCAATATGCTGACCGGCTGCTGCATTGGGCTTTTCGCTATGCTTGCCGTCATTATTCCTTTCAACCTTGACCTGCCGGCTGACTGGATTTTCAATCTGTACGGCAGCACACTGGCCTCCTACCCGCATCCAACCGTTAACACCGCTAATATGTACTACCTGCTGGGCGCAAACTGGGGGAATCTTGAATCCGCCGCCCATCCGATAGCACCCGTCCTTCTCCTGCTTGGCTGTCTCCTTTATATCTTCCTGTGCAGAAAAAATCAAAATCATGATAAATCATTCCTTCCTGAAACAATCCTGTGCATCGCCGGAGCGCTATGGTTCACCGCTTGTCTGGTATTCAGCCTGAACTGGATCTGCGTAGGCAGCGGCGCTATGGCATTCTCGTTTGTCATCGTTTTGTCGTTTTGCGTACGCAGTCGCAGTATGCTTCATCTTCCTTACTGGGGAGCTCTGCTTTTTATTCTTCTGTACGTATTTGGCATCAAAATGCATGAGCGCTATCTTTTCCCTGCTCTTATGCTTCTCTGTGCAGCATGGGTCATCAGCAAGGATCGCAGAATCATCTTTCTCATCATTCTGTTTTCATCAACTCTGTTTCTGAATGCCGGAATCGTTCTTGATAACAGCATACGACTGGGTTCTTCCATGGGGCATCTGAATAATGATACAGTCTGGCTTGCTGACTGTATCAGCGTTATACAAATTCTCGGCGCAGGATACGCGGTCTTGATCGGTCGGGAAATATGCATGGAAGCCAAACAGCCCCCTTTGAAAGTCATCCGTGCAATATTTCCTGCTTCTGAGAAAAGCGACGGCAGAATCCCACTGAACTATCATCCGGATCGCAGACTGCACTGGAATTGGAAAGATTCTGTTCTGCTGTGCCTTATTACTGTTTTATTCTCATATGTTTCCCTGACAACCCTCGGAAGCATGAAAGCGCCGCAAACGGGATGGACCAGTTCCGGTCAGGATGAAAAAATCATTTTTGATCTCAGTGAAAATTACGAATCATTCAACATATTGTATTTCGGAAAAGTTTCCAAAAATGATTTTCTCATTGAGACAAGCCCGGATGGGGAGCATTGGGAGCAGGAAACATGGGCTGAGATGAATGAGGGGAGCTGCTGGAAATGGCTGTATGTTACAGCCAGCACAGAACTCAGCAATGGAAAGCGCAAATTCTACGATGGACAGGCCAATATCATATCCTTCAGCGGGCGATATGTTCGTCTGACCAGTATGCAGGCAGGTCTCGCTCTGAATGAAGTCCTGTTCAGAACACCTGAAGGCACTGTAATACATGCCTCTGTGATACATCAGGATGAGGCTGTTGAAAACTCTCCGTTATATTCAGATGCTTATGCTCTGACTGATGAGCCTGACACGCTTGAGGCGCTTCCCGGATGGCTTGGCGGAGAGGCGGAGTCCGTGGCTCAGCCGGGGTGGTGGAACAGTACATATTTCGATGAAATCTACCACGCAAGAACCGCTTTTGAGATGGCACATAAACAGTCGCCCTATGAATGGACCCATCCTCCTCTGGGCAAATACCTGATGAGTCTGATGATCAGCATGATGGGAATGAATCCTTTTGCCTGGCGTTTCGCAGGTGCTCTCGCAGGAATAGCCATGCTTCCTGGAATCTATCTGTTAATTAAACAAATGTCAAAAAAGACATGGCTTGCCGCCTGCGGTGCCCTTCTGTTATCATTAGACTGTCAGCATCTGACACAAACGCAAATCGCTACAATAGACAGTTTTGCTGTTCTGTTTATCCTTTTTGCGTATTTCTTTATGCTTCGCTTTATTCAGACAGATCTGAAGAAGCAGGGTTTGGCATCTGTTCTTATCAATCTGGCCATGAGCGGCTTTTTCATGGGGCTCGCAATTGCCAGTAAATGGATAGGAGTTTATGCCGGCGCCGGGCTCGCCCTGCTTTTTGCATGGCACTGTATCCGTTCAGTCGACCTGAGCCGTAAAGCTGCGCATCTTCTCAGCAAACGTGACTGGTCTCCTGAGGAGCGCATGATCCTGACATCCTACTGTGAAAAGGATTCGTCTGACGGCCAACAGGGGATCCTCAGGAAGCTTTTCATCATATGTCTTTGGTGCATTGTTTTCTTTATCATTGTTCCTGTTATCATATACCTGATCAGCTATATTCCGCATATGGCATATAATACCAAGATCCATACAATCGGAGATTATCTGGAACAGGTATGGAAAACCCAGGTCAGCATGCTCTCTTACCATGGACAGAAAAATTTCGGCAGCGATCATCCTTTCTATTCTCCTTGGTGGGAATGGCCTATCAACGGAAAACCCATGTATTATGCCTCAGAGCAATTCAGAAAGGCTGGTGCTTCAAGCTTCTACAGCATTTTCTGCTTTGGGAATCCTGCAGTATGGTACGTGGGTCTTGCCGGAATTGCCGGCCTGGTCATTCTGTGGATTTGTGATAAAAGATACCGGCTTTGCGGAAGCGAACGCATCTGGCACCTCGGGAATAACCATTTTGATCCGTCTGTATCCTTCATGCTGATCAGTTTTCTGGCTCAGTACGTTCCATGGATTCTTGTACCGAGAGGCACATATATTTATCATTACTTTGCCAGCGTTCCCTTCCTGATAGGCGCTGTATGCGTATGTCTGAACAGACTTGATCAGCGGCGGCCAAAGATATCCAGATCGCTTGCCGCAATTCTCGTTGCGGCAGCCCTGATTCTTGCTGTTATTCTGTTTCCATATGCCAGTGGCATGTCAGCTTCCGCTCAGTGGCTGGATATAGGGAAAAGGCTTCTGCGAATATGGTACTAAGGGGGATTATCCATGAATGAGATTATGGCACGCACGCTCAGCTTCGGTGTGAACGGTGTGGAGGGATTCCCTGTCCATGTCGAGGTCTTTGGAATCAATGGCATTCCCGGCATGGAAATCATCGGACTGCCGGATGCTTCTGTCCGTGAGAGCCGGGACAGAGTGAATGCCGCCATCATCAACAGCGGACGCCAGATGCAGCCCCGTCGTATTACAGTGAATCTTGCACCGGCTGACATGCGGAAAGAAGGACCCGCTTTTGATCTTCCCATCGCCATCGGCGTTCTGATCGCCATGGGTGAAATGCAGGCTGTGCGCAATGCGTCAGAATCGGATCAGATTGCACTCTTCGGCGAACTGGGGCTTGACGGAAAAGTCAGAGCCATTCATGGCGCTCTTCCAATGGTCATAAGTGCAAAGGAAAACGGGATTCACAAGGTCATTTTACCTCTGGCAAACGCCAAGGAAGTGGCTTGCATCGAAGGCATGGAGATTCTTCCCGTCAGTACTTTATCCGAAGTAATCGATTACATGGAAGGCAGAACAAACATTCAGCCGCAAAAACAAATCCCCTTTGAAAACCTTCAGCAGGAAATGTTTTATGGATTGGATATGTCTCAGATCAAAGGACAGGCCGCTGCAAGAAGGGCCCTTGAAGTTGTCGCTGCCGGAGGACATAATATGATTATGATCGGTGTCCCCGGCAGCGGAAAAACCATGCTTGCCAGATGCATACCCGGCATTCTGCCAAAGATGACCTTTGCCGAAGCCCTGGAAACAACAAGGATTCATTCCATCAGCGGCAGGCTTGCTCCCGGGAGCGGGCTGATGGTTACAAGGCCATTCTGTGCTCCTCATCACAACGCTTCCGTTGCCTCCCTGATTGGCGGAGGTCCGGATGCCAAGCCCGGTGAAGTCAGTCTTGCCCATAACGGAGTACTGTTTCTTGACGAGCTTCCTGAATTCAGCCGTGCTGCTTTGGAAGCATTGCGTCAGCCGCTTGAGGACGGCGTGGTTCACATTGCCCGCGTTAAAAATCAGGCCGTGTATCAATCGAGCTTTATGCTGATTGCTGCGATGAACCCATGTCCATGTGGCAATTTCGGAAGCAAAATCAAGCCATGCCGCTGCACTTCGCAGGAGATCCGAAGATATCTTGATCGTTTATCCGGACCGTTGCTGGATCGCATCGATATTCAGATTGAAATAGATGCCGTTCCTGTTTCTGAAATATCATCCGCTGCTCCTTCCGAGTCCTCAGAAAGCGTTGCGAAAAGAGTACAGTCTGCAAGAATCATTCAGCAGGAGCGCTACAAAAATGAAGGCTTTTTCTGCAATGCACAACTCAGCAATCCTGCAATTCAAAAATATTGCACCATGAGCAATGACGCAACCCGGTTATTGAACAGTGCGATGGAAAGCCTTCATCTGAGCATGCGTGCATACAACAGAATTTTGAAAGTATCCAGAACCATTGCCGATCTGCAGGGGGATGATCTGATCAGCACACCTCATGTTGCTGAAGCTGTTCAGTATCGTGAACTGGATCAAAAGTATTGGAGTTGAGGCCGTCATGACAGAAGAATTATGCCTCGCATTGCTTGCCAGCGCTGAGCTGCCCTGGGAAGCAGGCAGAATACTATGGGAACGCTATTCCTCCGCCATCGAGATTTACCAATCTTATACCGATGATTCTGCCGCTTTTCTTTCCGTGTTGCCTCCGCACTGTCAGCAGATGATAAAAAAGAAAAACGCCGATATGAATGCTGCTCAGCTCGAGAGCGTGATGAAAGAACACCATATCCATGCTATCAGTATCAAAAATCCCTTATATCCGCCGTCGCTGAAAAATATCGCAGACGCTCCCTGGATTCTTTTTTATCAGGGTAATACAGATCTGCTGAACAGCCAGCACAGTATCGCTGTCGTTGGAAGCCGAAATGCCAGTTATCATGGTCTCGAGGCGACAAAGCGTCTAACAAAACGCCTCGCAGAGTTCGGTGTATGTATTGTGAGCGGCCTGGCATACGGAATCGATACGGCAGCGCATGCCGGATGTCTGGATGGCAGAGGGTATACAATCAGCGTATCAGGCTGCGGTCTCGATCAGATTTATCCAGCCTCAAATGCTGTGCTGAAAGAAAAAATACTGAAAGAAGGCGGCCTTTTCATCAGTGAGTACCCGCCCATGACCAAGCCGCTGGCCTGGCATTTTCCTGTCAGGAATCGTATTATCAGCGGTCTGAGCAACGCCGTGATTCTGATGGAGGCGCAAATCAAAAGCGGCAGTATGACAACTGTTCAGCATGCATTGAACCAGGGAAAAGAGGTTTTTGTTTATCCAGGCGAGGCAGATTCCTACCGATATGAAGGAAATCACCAGCTGCTCAGGGAAGGCGCCCGCTTTTTTACCAGGGCAGAAGATATTCTTGAAGATATGAACTGGCTTGACAAGTCACAGAATGTGGGGCAAAATAACCAAGAGTTCTGTCTGCCTGAAGGCAAAACCCACGAAGAAAACGCCGTCATTCAGGCGTTGAGCAAAGGTTCACTGAGTTTTGAACAACTGGCAGGCATAACCGGTATTTCTTCCGCTGCGCTTTTGGGAACCTTAACCATTATGCAGCTGAACGGTATGATAGAAGCATTGCCAGGCAAATCATACCGTCTGAAAATGTAAACGGAGGGGTTTATCATGGCTTCACCAGCCAAACAAAAGCTGATTATTGTTGAGTCTCCTGCCAAGGCAAAAACGATCGGCAAATACCTTGGAAAGGGATATAAAGTAGAAGCATCTCAGGGACATGTTTGTGACTTACCCAAAAGTCAGCTCGGTGTCGATCCTGAAAATGATTTTTCTCTGAAATACATCACAATCCGTGGACGGGGAGAAATCCTGAGCCGCATTCGTAAAGAGGCCAAATCCGCATCCCAGATTTATTTCGCAACAGACCCTGACCGCGAAGGAGAAGCAATCAGCTGGCATCTTTATCACGTTCTGGGCGTGGATGAACAGCAGCCATGCAGAATTGAATTCAATGAAGTAACAAAAAAGGCTGTACAGAAGGCTATTAAAAGCCCCAGACAGCTGGATATGGGAAGGATTGACGCACAGCAGGCCCGCAGAGCGCTGGATCGTCTTGTTGGCTATACAATCAGTCCGCTTCTTTGGGCAAAGGTGAAAAAAGGTCTCTCTGCAGGACGTGTGCAAAGCGTTGCAACCCGTATGGTTGTGGACAGGGAAAACGAGATCAACGCATTCATCCCGGAAGAATACTGGGAAATCAGTGCAAAGTGCCAAATCGGAAGCGGCAAAAAAAGCATCATGCTTCAGACCCGGCTTTCTGCTGTTGACGGAGAAAAAATAAACATCGGAAACGAAAGTGAAGCAAACCGTATTCTTGATATCATGCGAAAAGAGCATTATGTCATTACCAGCGTCCGCAAAAAAGAAAAGAAGAAAATGCCCGCACCCCCTTTCACGACTTCCAGCCTGCAGCAGGAAGCCGGACGTAAACTGAATTTTACAACAGCCAGAACCATGCAGGTTGTTCAGCAGCTCTATGAGGGCGTTGATCTGGAGGGGGAAGGTACTCAGGGACTCGTAACGTACATCCGTACAGACAGCGTCCGTGTCAGCGATGAGGCTATGGATGCCCTGCGTTCTTTCATTCCGCTGAAATACGGTCCGGAATATCTGCCAAAGGAAAAAATTGATTACAAAGGCAGAAAAAATGCTCAGGACGCTCATGAAGCCATTCGGCCTACCGATGTTAACAGATCTCCTGAGAAAGTCAAATCATCACTTTCACGCGATCAGTATTTACTCTATAAACTTATTTATAACCGATATGTCGCCAGTCAGATGGAAGCTGCCGTTTACGAAACACTGACAGCTGAGATCAAGGGTGAACGGATTACGCTTCGTTTCTACGGAGAGCAAAAAGCATTTGCAGGATTTACCTGTATCTATGAGGAAAGTACAGATGAAGCGGTTGATTCCGGCGAAGGGATTATTCCGGATCTTCATGAAAATGATGATCTTGTGCTGACAGACGTAAACGCCGAGCAGCATTTTACCCAGCCACCGAGCAGGTATACAGAAGCCAGTCTGGTCCGTACGCTGGAGGAAAACGGGATTGGACGGCCTTCAACATATGCCCCGACTATAACGATCATTATTCAGCGGGGATATGTCGCCCGTGAAAAGAAAAGATTGTATCCGACAGAATTGGGAATACAGGTTACCGAAATGATGGAAAAGTATTTCCATGACATTGTGGATACAGAGTTTACAGCCAATATGGAAAGCCAGCTCGACGAGGTGGAAGAAGGTAAATTAGATTGGAAAAACGTTCTCAGATCCTTCTATCCAGGCTTCAAAAAGACTCTGGAAACCGCAGAAAAAGAAATAGAAAAAGTTGAAATCAAGGATGAAGTGAGCGATGTCCCCTGCGATAAATGCGGTGCTCTGATGGTCTACAAAATGGGCAGATTCGGCCGATTCCTGGCATGTCCCAATTTCCCCGATTGCCGCAATACCAAGCCTATTCTGAACTATATCGATGCATCCTGTCCGAAATGCGGGAAAAGGCTTCTGGAGAAGACCAGCCGAAAAAGCAGAAAATTCTATGGCTGTGAAGGCTACCCTGATTGTGATTTTGTCAGCTGGGAAAAGCCCGTGGATGAAAGATGCCCCAAATGCGGCTCTTATATGATCGAAAAGCGCAATTCAAAAGGGGAGACAGTCCATCTGTGTGCTGACAAGGACTGTCAGTATAAAACCATCGTTCAGGACGGTGATAATACAGAAAATGAATGACCTCCATGCGACTGTAATCGGTGCAGGACTTGCGGGTTGTGAAGCAGCATGGCAGCTCGCTGTCCGGGGTATCAACGTTACGCTTATTGAAATGAAACCGGGCAAAATGTCCCCGGCTCATCATTCCGCAGATATGGCTGAGCTTGTATGCTCAAACAGCTTCAGAGGTGACCGGCTGATCAATGCTGTCGGTCTGCTGAAAGCCGAAATGCGTTTGATGGGCTCCCTCATCATGACCTGCGCTGACAAAACAAAGGTTCCGGCAGGAGATGCACTGGCTGTTGACCGGCACGGTTTCTCCCGTCTGGTAACACAGTACATTCACAATCATCCGCATATTGTCGTCGAGGAGAGGGAAGTTTCCGATATACCGGATACCCCGGTTATTATTGCCACCGGACCGCTGACGAGCGATGCCCTCTCATCGGCGATACAACAAATGCCTGGTTTAAGCACATTAAACTTTTATGATGCCGCTGCGCCTATTGTTTTCAGAGACAGTCTGAATATGGATGTTATATACAGGATGAGCCGCTATCAGCGCGGAGAGGATTATTTGAATTGCCCCCTGAACGAGAAAGAATATGATCGTTTTATCACAGCGCTGACAGAGGCTGAGGGCGTTGAAATTCACGGCTTCGAAGAAAACAAAATATTTGAGGGCTGCATGCCGATTGAGAGCATGGCCAAAAGAGGTCGGATGGTTCCTGCTTTCGGTCCGATGAAGCCTGTGGGTCTGCCTGATCCACGAACCGGGAGGGAGCCTTTCGCTGTTGTTCAGTTGCGGCAGGATGATGCGCAGGATACGCTTTATAACATCGTGGGATTCCAGACCCGCCTGAAGTTCCCTGAGCAGAAGCGCGTCTTCCAAATGATTCCCGGTCTGGAAAAGGCTGAATTCGCCCGTTACGGAGTGATGCATAGAAATACTTTTCTGAACAGTCCCGGATTCCTGAATGCCAGTTTTGAGGTCATTCACAAACCGCTGTGCTATTTTGCCGGACAGATAACCGGAGTTGAAGGTTACGTGGAGAGCGCTGCAAGCGGCCTTGTCGCCGGAATTGCGCTGGCGCACGCATTGAAACACGAGGTGCCTTTTGCTCTGCCTTCCTGGACAGCTCTGGGTGCAATGGGCAAATATGTATCAACTCCGAACAGCCGTTTCCAGCCGATGAACTGTTCCTTTGGGCTGATAGATTCCCTGCCTCCAGAATTGTTTCATGGGAAAAAGCGTGATAAGCACAGCAGGTATGAGGCCGTCTCAGCCAGAGCGCTGAACACAATTGAAGAAATCGCCTCGGGCGAAAGGAGTATACATCAATGAGCAGCACATTCAGAGGCACAACTATCTGTGCAGTAAAGCGGAACGGACAGGTCGCCATTGCCGGGGACGGACAAGTGACCATGGGTGAGCATACCATTTTTAAGACAACGGCTAAAAAAGTCCGCAAACTATATCATGACCAGGTGGCTGTAGGATTTGCAGGAAGTGTGGCGGATGCATTTGCCCTGTGTGAAAAGTTTGAGGAGAAGCTGCAGAAAAGCAGCGGCAACCTCGAAAAGGCGGCTGTTGATCTCGCTCAATTATGGAGAGGAGACCAGGCTATGCGTCAGCTTGAATCGATGCTGATTGCCGCTGATAAAGATACGCTGCTGATTTTAAGCGGAACCGGTGAAGTGATTGACCCGGATGAAGGCATCGCAGCAATCGGATCCGGTGGTAACTACGCTTTGGCTGCCGCACGTGCACTGATACAGAATACCGATCTCTCTGCTGCTGAAATAGCTGAGAAAGCGCTTCGGATCGCTTCCGGAATCTGTGTCTATACAAACGATCATATTACTGTTGAAGTATTATAAACAGTTTCCATGAAAGCAGGAGAGAGGTAGCATAGAATGAGCGAAACACTTACACCCAGACAGATTGTACATGAACTGGATCGTTATATCATCGGACAGGATGAAGCAAAAAAATCAGTTGCTATCGCTTTGAGAAACCGTTACCGCAGAAGCCATGTTGATGAAAGCCTGCGGGAAGAAATCATACCCAAAAACATTCTGATGATCGGTCCGACAGGCGTAGGCAAAACCGAAATCGCGAGAAGACTGGCAAAGCTTGTCAACGCCCCCTTTATTAAAGTTGAAGCCACTAAATTTACTGAAGTCGGCTACGTGGGACGCGATGTGGAAAGCATCATCAGAGATCTCACTGAAAATGCAGTCCGTATGGTCCGGAAAGAGTATCAGGAAAAAGTTTTGCCCAGAGCACGAGTTCTTGCAGAAGAACGTCTTTCCGAAATGCTCGCTCATCCTTCTAAAAAGAACAACGGAACCACCATCAATCCATTCAGCATGATCTGGAACCAGCAAAAGGATCAGCCGGCAAATCCGGAGGAAACGACTGCATTAGCCAGAAAAAAGGAAGAAATACGTCAGCAGCTGATGCGCGGTGAAATAGAAAATACCGAGCTCGATATTGAAGTTACCGAGGAAAGTCCATCCCTGGAAGTGGGCGGGAACAGCATCAGCCTTGGAGATATGATGGGAGGTATGCTTCCCAAGCAAACCAGAACCAGACATGTTAAAGTCAGTGAAGCTCGAAAAATACTGATTGATGAGGAATCCGACAAACTGATTGACCGGGATGCTGTTCAACAGGAAGCCATACGCAGAACGGAGCAGGATGGTATTGTTTTTATTGATGAAATCGATAAAATCGCCGGTAATTCTTCCGGTCACGGTCCTGATGTCAGCAGGGAAGGTGTACAGCGTGATATCCTGCCAATTGTTGAAGGATGTACGGTCAATACCAAATATGGTGCGGTAAAAACTGATTTTATGCTTTTTATCGCTGCCGGCGCATTTCATGTGAGTAAGGTCTCCGATCTGATTCCTGAACTGCAGGGAAGATTCCCGGTTCATGTCCATTTAAACAGTCTTTCAGAGGAGGATTTCCAGAAAATACTCACCATACCCGATAACGCACTGACAAAACAGTACGCAGCAATGCTGGCTGTGGATCGTGTCCTGCTTTCCTTTGATCAAAGCGCTATTGAAGCAATTGCCTGTGCAGCATGCAACGCAAACAGCCAGTCAGAGGATATCGGGGCTCGAAGACTGCACGCTGTTTTTGAGCAGCTGCTGGAAGATATCAGCTTTAACGCAGGCGATCCGGATATGCCGCCTTTTGAACTAGTGATCGATGGAAAATACGTATATGATCATTTGAAAGATGAGAATAAGCCAATGGATGTTCATAAGTACATTCTTTGAATAATCATACATCATCATCTTTTCATACAGCACTTTTCATGGTATGATCAAAGCCGGAAAAAGGGGAGGGATTTGCATGATACAGACAATAGGTATGATTGGCGCCGGTAATATGGGTTCTGCAATTCTCAGAGGCATGATTGAAGCTAATTATGTCAGCCCTGCACAGTTAACAGCTTTTGATACCAGTTCCAGAAGGATGAGAGAACTGAAAGAAGATATTCCGGGCATTTTTCTGGCCCAGGACTGCAGGGATGTGGCAGAACGTTCAGATCTCATCATTCTGGCGGTTAAGCCATTGTATATTCAGGATGTTATCGATGAGATACGTCCTGCGCTTTACGGAAAAGCCGTGCTGAGTATAGCCGCCGGATGGACTGTTTCCATGCTTTCCAAAGCGTTGGAAGGCAGCGGAGCCACTTATCTCCGGGTCATGCCAAATACTCCTGCGCTTGTTGGCGAAGGCATGACATCCCTTTGCGATGACACGACCTTTTCCAAAGAGGATTTTGATTTTGCAAAAGGCATTTTCGATTCTGTCGGCAAAACAAAAGTACTCCCGGAACGGCTTTTTGACGGCGTGATCGCTTTGGCTTCGAGCAGTCCGGCTTATGTCTATATGATGATTGAAGCGATGGCGGATGCCGGTGTAAAAGAAGGAATTCCAAGAGTTACCGCCTATGAAATGGCTGCACAGACCGTATTGGGAAGTGCTTTAATGGTTTTATCCTCCGGTACTCATCCGGCTGCTTTGAAAGATGCCGTTTGCTCACCTGGCGGAACCACGATTGAAGCAGTGGAAGAACTGGAACGAAAAGGTTTCAGAGCTGCTGTAATGGATGCAATGAAAGTATGTGCTGAAAAAAGCAGAGATATGGCCAAAGGAAAGTATTGAGCAATTTCACGCCGGAGGGCTGTTTATGGAGCAGGGAAGAAAGCAAGTCAACATTTATACAGACGGCGCATGCAGCGGAAATCCAGGACCCGGTGGCTGGGCGGCCATCCTGGAATACGGCGGACATAAGAAAGAAATTAACGGATATATGGCCGGCACCACGAATAACAGAATGGAATTATTTGCAGCAATCAGCGGTCTTGGCGCGCTGAAGGAGCCTTGTGATGTACGTCTGTATTCAGACAGCGCATATCTGGTGCAGGCCTTTAATGATCACTGGATTGAGAATTGGAAGAAAAACGGCTGGAAGACAAGCAGCGGCACCGCGGTTGATAATCAGGATCTCTGGTTCGTTCTGTCCACGCTGACCAAAAAGCACCACGTTACGTTTATAAAGGTAAAAGGGCACGCCGATCATCCTGAAAACAACCGTTGTGATGAATTGGCAAGGGAAGCGATCGATGAATACCGAAAGCTTTATCAGGGTGCATCAGAAGGATAATGTATGGTGAATTTTCCTGCAACTATTCGCTAAACCACAGTTTTACGAATAGTTGAGTCTATTTTCAGGATAAGTGAGCATTTTTTCAAGGAAGGCGGAACAATGGCATCAAAAGCATCAAATTCATACAGAGAAGAAATGGATGCAAAACGTATCGTTCAAATCCGTTCCATTACCCGTGAGCTTCCTCAGGCTTGTTCTGATTTTCTCCGCGCAATTGCTATCTCAACCGGAACCTTTACCCGTTTGGCATATGCCATTGATCTGAAAACTTTTTTTCATTTTCTTCAAACCGAGCGTGTCGCCTTCTCCGATAAACCCCTGATCCTCATGACGGATCAGGATCTTGAAAAACTGACCCGGAATGATCTTACAGCATTTATTGAATACCTGACATATTATCTGAAAGACAATGGTGAATCTTCGGTACCGAACAAAGTGTATATCAATCATGAACTTTCCATTAAGCGGAAGCTGTGCTCTGTGCGTGCCTTTTATGATTATCTGTTTAAAAATCAACGCATATCATCCAATATTACGGAACTCGTTCCCCTGCCCAAGGTTCATGAAAAACCGATTATCCGTCTCTCTAAAGACGAAATGCTGCGAATGCTGAGTCTGGCACAGAGCGGTGATCAGATGACCCGCGGACAGCAGAAATATCAAAAATTAACAGCTAAAAGAGACTATGCAATGATTTCTCTTTTTCTCGGAACAGGCATCCGTGTCAGTGAATGTGTGGGAATCAATATACAGGATGTAGATCTTGAAAACAATGCCTTTATTGTTACCCGAAAAGGCGGCAATCAGGTTGTCCTTTATTTTCCGCCCGAGGTGGCTGAAGCTTTGGCAGATTACATGGAAGAGCGGGATCAGATCGAAGCGCTTCCGGGGCATGAAGATGCTTTGTTTCTCAGTCTTCAGCGGCGCAGAATCACGCAGCGTGCTGTTCAGAATCTTGTAAAAAAATATGCCTCTGTGGCTGCACCGCTGAAAACAAAAATCAGTCCTCACAAACTGAGAAGCACTTATGCCACCAATCTTTACAATGAAACGGGTGACATATATCTGGTAGCCGATGTTTTAGGACATACATCTGTCGACACAACCAGAAAGCATTATGCGGATATGACGGACGCGCGCCGAAAAATGGCAGCTGAGCATGTCCATTTGCCCGGTGATCCCGCGTTCTCCACAGAAGATAAATAGCTTATCATTTATGAAAGGAGTTCGAGGCATCCTGATCCGACAGAACGATACCATCTATTCTGATTCCCTGATAATCTGCATCTTTTGTAATACATTTCATGCAGTTGTCACAAATTTTCGATGGGTCAAGATCACAACGGTCACATTCGCCGCAATGAATGCATTCACGATCATATAATACGCATGGATGCTGAACGGTCATTGATATTCCCTCCCCTTTCGTTTCGGTATTATAATCGTTTCATGCATCCGGGTCAAGAACAATCACTGCTCCGAGGAGGTTCAGCATGAAAGAAGCAAATGTATATTTAAAATACGGAAAAGAAAAAAGAGTATATTCCCGGCATCCATGGGTGTTTAAAAGTGATATTGACGAAATAAAAGGAAATGTTCAGCCCGGCGATACGGTTCGTGTTCTGAGCCGAAAAGGCAAATTTCTTGCCAGGGCATTTTATAATCCAAACAGTCAGATAGCTCTTCGTATTATGACTTATCACGATCAGGAAATAGACAGGCAGCTGATCTTTCAGCGTGTGCATGAAGCCGTCGAATATCGCCGTACCTTTGCGGATTTAAAGAGCTGCCGTCTGATATTTGCTGAAAGCGACCGCATGCCTGCGCTTATTGTTGACGCCTTTAATGACATTCTCGTTCTTCAGTGTCTGACTCTTGGTATGGAGAGATTTAAAAAAGACATAGTTGATGCGCTTGTTGATGAGATGCATCCTGCAGGTATCTGGGAAAGAAACGATGTTCCGGTACGTAAACTCGAAGGGATGGAGATGTCAACCGGTCTTTTGTACGGAGAAGTGCCGGATCTGGTGGAGATGACCGAAAACGGTATACACTTTTGGGTCGATGTCAAAGAAGGGCAGAAAACAGGCTTCTTTCTTGATCAAAAGGAAAACAGAGCTGCTATTGCTCCGTTTGTCAAAGGGAAAACCGTATTGGACTGCTTTACCCATACAGGTTCTTTTGCGTTACATGCAGGCCATTACGGAGCTTCCGCTGTTACAGGTGTAGATATCAGTGAATATGCCTGTTCATTTGCCTCGAAAAATGCAAAGCTGAATGGTCTTGACAGCACGGTTCAGTTTATTACCGCCAACGCATTTGATTTGCTGTCAGAGGAAAGCAGAAGCGGGAAAAAATATGATGTCATTATTCTGGATCCGCCTGCTTTTACGAAGACCCGCGGTGCCGTGGATAATGCGCTGAGAGGTTACAAAGAAATCAATTTACGGGCCATGAAAATGCTTGTGCCCGGCGGAATCCTCATCACATGTTCCTGCAGTCAGCATGTGTCCAGACAGATGTTTATGAATATGGTGCTGGACGCTGCCTCTGATGCAAGAATTCAGCTCAGGCAGATAGAATTCCGTACCCAGGGAAAAGATCATCCGATTCTTCCTTCCGCTCCTGAAACAGAATATCTGAAATGCGGAATCTATCAGGTCTTTGAATAATTCTGGCAGTTATAATCCTTCACTCATCATTCATATCCCAGGTTTTTCAGCTCGGCCGAGCTGTTTCTCCAGTCCGGCTTTGTTTTCACCCATAATTTCAGCAACACATGCGTGTCCATCAGCTTTTCAATATCGTTTCTTGCCTCTGATCCGATTGTACGAAGCATTGTCCCCTGCTTACCGATGATCATTCCTTTATGTGCTTCCCTTTCACAATAGATCGTTGCATTGATCTCGGTGAGATCCTCTCTCACTTTTTCGATCCTGACAATTTCTACCCCTATCCCGTGCGGGACTTCATCCCTTAAGTGCGCAAGGGCTTTTTCACGAATCATTTCAGCACACAGGACACGCTCAGGCTGATCGGTAATCATATCTTCCGGGAAATAGAGCGGACCTTCCGGCAATTGGCTTTCCAGACACTGAAGAAGATCTTCCATTCCTTCTCCTGTCTGAGCGCTGACGGGAACAATACCGCTGAAATCATAGGATGAAAACCGCGCAATAGTGCTCAGAACGCCCTCCGGCTGAGCCATATCGATTTTATTGACAGCCAGTACAATCGGGATCTTTTTATTCTGCCTCAGCTTTTCAGCGATTTCTGTATCCTTATCCGTACAGTGCGTAACATCCACCATCATCAGAATGACATCTGTTCCTTCCATAGCATCACGAACTGACTTCATCATATATTCGCCAAGCTTTGTCCTTGGCTTATGAACTCCCGGCGTGTCCAAAAATATGAGCTGATGATTATCATGGGTAACAATACCCATCAGACGGCTGCGGGTTGTTTGCGGTTTGCTGGATGTAATGGAAATCTTTTCACCGAGAAAATAATTCATTAATGTGGATTTCCCCACATTCGGCAATCCGATGATTGTTATCATTCCTGAGTGAAACTTTTTTTCTGTGCTCATCTGTCAAACACCCTCCGAACAGAATCTCAAAGAAGGTCTTTCGGCCCGAAGGAACCGGGAAGCAGCTCCTTCAGGTTCATTTCCCTGACCTGATTTTCCCATGTAACCATCACGCGCAGATCCGGAGCAAATTCATTCAGTACCTGTCTGCAGGCTCCGCATGGCCATGCCACGCTCTTTGCCGCAATAGCTATCGCCGTAAACTCACGTTTCCCTTCGCTCACAGCTTTAAATACAGCGGTTCTCTCTGCACAATTTGTTAATCCGAAGGATGCATTTTCCACGTTGCACCCTGTATATACAGATCCGTCACTGCAAAGCAGTGCTGCCCCAACGGGAAAACCGGAATATGGTGAGTAACTCATTTTCATAGCTTCTCTGGCAGTCTGAAGCAATTGATCATCGTCTGGAAAGCCGCTTGTATCTTTTTCTTCTCTGGACAGGCTGACGTCCGACAGTATTTTCTCTTCCATTTTTCTCATTTTCCCCTTCTCTTCGTCTGTCATATGATCATATCCCATCAGATGGCATAAGCCATGAATCATAAGATATCCTG
>AUXO015528244.1_pt1 | contig 19842 bp, 23 predicted proteins | sample 768731 | NCBI WGS metagenome assembly AUXO01 (sample SAMN02715735, study PRJNA202380) | gut metagenome | biome: sheep rumen | host: Ovis aries | place: New Zealand: Palmerston North
CCTTAAGTTTATGAGTAAAAGTTTAGTATTATTTGGGTGTCTTTTTAGTAATGTAGTGATTTTTGGGGAATGTTGTTGTGGTGAGAAGGAAGATGTTGAATTACAATTGGAGTTTAAGAAGCTTGTTATGAAGTGTTTTGGTGTTCAGGAGAAAGATATTTTACTTTTGTATGATTCTAGATGTACGCATATGTTTTTTTATGATAGAAAGGACTTAAATCAAAAGGCAAAGAAGGACAAAATGAATGTAGAAAAAATTAATGGTTTCAAGTATGCTTTTTTCCATAGGAAGAAAGAAAAGTATGTGTGTTGTTTTGTTAAAGGGAATATAAAACCTAAGTCTGATGAATTTAAAGATACTGAAGAGATGAGGTCTATTCCACCTCCTGATTTAGAGTTGAATGAAGGTATATATGTTCGTGCATCAGATTATGATGATAATAAACATAGAATGCTTTACAGATTCAAGGTTTAGTGGCTTTGGATTATATCGTCTTAATAGTGGTGCTTTTAGGGTTAGTGTGTCTTGTTTTTAACGTGTAGTTTTGTAATGTTGGGGTAGGTCGTGTATTGGTTTGAATTCGGAGTTTTTATTTACTAGTTTGTATGATTAATATTGATAAATTTTTTTAATGGTATAATTTTTATAGTAAAGTAATATGGAGGACGAGAGCGAAATGTTGATAAGGAACGCAAAAAATAAATGGGAGAAGTCAAAAATTGTGCAGAAAATGAGGGCAGCGAGGTATTATGTAAAGCCTAATGTTATGCGGAGGAGGGAATTATCTAGTTCTCTTTATCTTCAAAGGAGAAAGAGCCTTGAGGATGTTTAGTTAATAGGGATTATAGCTCAGCTGGTAGAGCTCATGACTTATGATCATGCGGTCCTTGGTTCAAGTCCAAGTGATCCCACTTTGTTTAAAAAATTATTTTGGTTCTATGGTTGAGAAAAAGGTTGCTAAGATAGGGGATAGTTGTATAAATTGTGGTGTATGTTATGGGGTATGTCCATTTAGTGCAATTAATGAAGCTGGAGATAGTAGTGGCATTAGTGATGAGTCGGTTGTAAATGATGAACACTATTTTGTTAATACCGAGAAATGTGTTGGTTGTGGAAGGTGTTGTAATGGTTGCCCTATCGGGAATATAGAGATTGTTGATGTAAATTAGACATAATAATTTTTTTTAGAAATATTTGATTAACTAATTAATTAGATTTGTTTGTATGGTTGGATTGATAGGAGAGAAAGTTGGAATGAGTTCTGTTTATGATGAGAATGGCGTTAATATACCTTGTACTGTAATATGGAGTGCGGGTTGTGTCGTAACTCAGGTAAAAAATATCGAAAAAGATGGATATAACGCAGTTCAACTTGGTTATGGGGTTAAAAAGAGTAAAAATATTTCTAGAAGTGTGTTGGGGCATTTGAAGGTTGCTGGTGCTGATTCTTGCTTGGTATTGAGAGAAATAAGGGATTTTAATAAAGATGTTGTGTTGGGTCAGAAGTTGCTTATATCTGATTTGTTTAGTGTTGGGGATGTAGTTGATGTTATTGGAAAGAGTAAGGGTAAAGGTTTCCAAGGTGTAGTGAAGAGACATGGGTTTAGTGGTGTAGGTGGAGCAACTCATGGTCAGCATAATAGGATGCGTGCACCAGGATCTGTAGGCGCTTCTTCTTTCCCATCGAGAGTGTTTAAAGGGACTAGAATGGCTGGAAGGACAGGCATGGATAGGGTAAAAGTAAAGAATTTAGAGGTTGTTAGGATATTCCCAGAGGAGTCTTTGATTGCAGTTAAAGGTTGTGTTGCAGGAGACACTGGTAGTATTGTTGTATTAGAAAAAAATTAGTTTATGAGCGAAATTGATTATAAATTGCCTATTTATAATATTAAAGGTGAGAAGACAGATAGGGTTTTTGATTTGTCGTCTTTTAAGAATATAGATTTGAATGAGCATTTAATATATTTAGCTGTTAAGTGTTATTTAGCTAATCAGAGACAGGGAACACATAAAACAAAGGAGAGAAGTGAAATAAATGGTTCTACCAGGAAGTTGTTTAGGCAGAAAGGAACTGGTAGAGCTAGAAGAGGTAGTTCAACGAGTCCATTGTTGAGGGGAGGTGCAAGAGTATTTGGTCCAAAACCTAGAGATTATGGATTTAAAATGAATAAAAATGAAAAGAGATTGGCTATACTTTCTTCACTTAGATCTAAATTAGAGAATAATGTGATAAATATTGTTGATTCTTTTATGATTTCAGACCATAAGACAAAGAATTTTGTTAATGTTATGAATGATTTAAAGATGTCAGGTAAAAGGAATTTGTTAATATATGGTTCTGAAAACAATAATTTAGTTTTAGGTAGTAGGAATTTGGAAAATGTCGATGTGAAGCTATTTAATTTTATTAACACATATGACGTAGTTTTGTCCGATAAAATATTTTTTGAGGAGAAGGCGATTTTAGGATTTTTAGATAGAATGAAAATATAGGTTATGAAAAAGAATTTTTGTTTAAGTAAGAATATTATTAGTGAAAAAAGTTCGTTATTAAACTCTAATAATTGTTACGTTTTTAAGGTATATAAAGATGCAAATAAAATATCTATAAAGAATTGTATTGAGAGTTTGTTTGGTGTTAAGGTGAAATCTGTCAATACAGTTAATATGTTAACTAAAGGTTCTACACGGTATAATAAAGGTTATAAAACAAGTAAAAGGATTACTACTTATAAAAAAGCCTATGTTTTATTATACCCAAATGAAGAGATGAACTTTAGTAATATAATGTAGTTTATCATTGTTTTGTGGATTGTAGAGTTGGAATTGTGTTGTATTTTTATTTTGTTTTTTAAGTGTTATTGAATTTGTTGGTATTTCTTAATTTGTGTGTTGTTTTTTTGTATGTGTATAAAGTTTGTTTTTTTATTGTAGGTTAATTTTTATATTAAAATTTTGACTTTGTTATATGTTTTTATTGAGTATTTTATATTCTTCTTATGTATGTTCTTTGTAATGTTTGTTTTAAAGGAAGGATTTTGTGGGTGGTTAATTCTCTGCGATATTTTTTTTATTTAATTCTTAAGCGTGATCCGGTGAAGCCTTTATTTTGTAGGCGCCAACTAATCCAAGTTTTTTATTAACACTATCATATCTTTCTGTTGTAAACCACATATCTAAGCCATTGCTCCCATAAATATTTTCTAATAAAGTTGTATCTGGATTTACTCTTGATTTTAGATAATAAATTTTAACCAGTCTACCATTTGGATTACTTTTTAAACGTTTGCGGTGAGATAGTATGACTTCAACTTTAGACTTTTTATTTACTTCTTTAAAAAGGTTTTCCTCTGTTTTATTTTTGTCTGCTTCTTTATTTTTTATTTGGATTGTCCGCGTTTCAATGATGTCTTCTTTTTTTATTTTAAAAGCTTTTAAAATGAAATCTAGGTTTTGATCTTGTTCGGTTTGCTTCTCGTCTTGTTTTTTATTATTACAGCAGCATGTACATTTAGGGATAATGTAAGTTTCTACTGTGACTACTAATATTAAATACTGACAAATTCTGAATGACTTCATTGTATAACTGTTATATTTTTTTGTTGTTATAAAAAATTTGAAAAAATTTTTATCCTTTTCTTTTTTTATATCTTTTCCCACACATCCGTCTTATTGGCTGGTTCTGAGGTTATGTACATTATATTATTAGTTTGAATTCTAAAGAAGTCACATAAAAGTTTTTTTTGACCTCTTCTTCTTCTTTTATTACACTACCGTTACGTTAGAACAACAACCTACAATGACATATAATTATCTCTAATTTAACTTGTATTGTTTTGATGTTTTTAGATATATTCAAAGTTTATATTGTTTTTTGAGTCGCAGAATTTGATTCCGATAGAGTATAGTTTGTTTCTGATAAAATCTACTTCAATATAGTCCTTTTTTTGTTTTGCGTTTTTGTATAGTTCTAGAAGGATATTAACAATGTTTTTATTGATTTTAGGTTCTTGTAGGGCTAATATATTTTCGACGACATTGATAAAACTATCTTTCATTTTTAGGAATGTATCTTTGTTTATATTATTAATGGCGAGATTATTGTTTCTGATGTCGTTAATAATCTTTGTTAGATTAAAGATGTTTGAAATTACTTTTGGCGTGTTTATGTCGTTATTTAATTCGTTGAAAATATCATTTATATTATCTTCAATTATGTTGTTTATATCATTATTGCTGCCTGTGTATTCAGTCTTATATTCTATGTTTTTAATATCTTTCAGTGCGTTGATTAATTTTATATAACCTTTGTGAGCAGCTTCTAGGCTGTCTTTGGTTATTGTCAGTGTGCTTCTGTAATGTGTTTGTAGCATCAGAAACCTTAGATCCATTGGAGAAAATGTTTTGTTAAAAATGTTGTTTGTATTGAAGAATAGATCTTTTAGTGTTATATAATTGTTTGCACTTTTACTCATTTTCTTCCCATCAATGTTTACTAGGTTTGTATGAACCCAATAATTTGCTAGGTTTGTGTTATGTATGACATTGCTTTGTGCTAATTCTGCTTCGTGGTGTGGAAATTTTAAATCATAACCGCCTCCGTGTATATCAAATAGTTCTCCTAGATATTTGGTACTTAGAACTACACATTCTGTGTGCCATCCTGGATATCCGTATCCCCAAGGAGAGTTCCATTGCATAATATGTTTACTATCTGCTTTTTTCCATAATGCAAAGTCTATGTTGTTCTTTTTTTCATTTTGATTGTCTAGTTCTCGTGTCTCTGGCATCATATCCTCAATTTTACGTCCAGATAAGATTCCATATTTTTGAAATTTTTCGTTATATTTTTTTACATCAAAGTATATTGATCCGTTTATTTCGTACCCAAATCCTTTGTTTAGTATTGTTTTTACATTTTCAATTTGTTCATTAATGTAACTTGTTGCCTGTGGTTCGATGTTTGGCGGTAATATATTTAATATTGCCATGTCTTCTCTATATGAGTTCATGTACTTTTGTGCGATTTCCATTGGTTCTATATGTTCTTTTATGGCTTGTTTTTGTATTTTATCTTCTGTATCATCTGCGTCGTGTTCTAGGTGCCCAACATCGGTGTAGTTTCTAATGAATTTAACGTTATATCCCAAATATTTGAAGTATCTGTTTAGTATATCGAATGTAATTGAACTTTTTGCATGGCCTATATGGGCTAATCCGTAGACTGTTGGTCCGCAGAGATACATTTTGACTGTATTTTTATCTATTGGCTTAAATTCTTCTAGTTTATTTGAGTATGAATTGAATATATAAATCTTACTTCTATCTTTATCCATATTTTAATTGATTAAAAATTTGCGTTGTAAAAAAAGAATATTGTAGTTACTATTTTATAGAAAAGTATAATTTAGAATTATTTTTTATTAGTATAACTACTAGGTTAGTCTATGGATAGAGTCGATAGAATAGAAATTTCTTCTATATGTTTGTATAAATCATTATTACGTGTTTCTGGTGTGATTGTAAATAAACCATTAGTTCCTGTATTAGAGGATTTTTTGTTGGAAATTAATGGTGATGTGTTGACTATTACTACGTCTGATATGAGTACAACTATGTATACAAATATTGGATTGGATGGAAACTATGGTAATTTTAAAATAGCTGTTCCTAGTAAAATATTGTTGGAGACATTGAAAAATTTACCTGAGCAGCCTATTGAATTGATTAATGATCCTGTAAAAAATATTTTGACAATAAAGTCATTGAGTGGAAAGTATAAAATAATGTGTGATGATCCAGGTATTTATCCTCAAGATGTTAAAGTAAATGTCGGTGAGGTTAATAGAATATCTATTTCTGGAAAGAAGTTAATTGAATCGATTGAAAATACTATAGTGGTTGCTAGTGGTGATCCTTTAAAACCTGTTATTAATAGTATTTTATTTGAAGTGAATAATAATGAATTAGTGTCTGTAGCAACAGATATTCATAGATTGATAAAATATAGTGTTAGCTTAGGAGATTGTTATGGTAATATTAGGTTTGTGGTTCCTAAGAGGGCATTGGTTTTACTAAAGAATATTTTGATTCACGAGGATATACAATTTTGTATTACTGATAGGTATATGTATTTAGAATCTGGTAATGATGTGTTTATAAGTGCTTTGATTAAAGAAGAATATCCAGATTATGAACGTGTTATTCCAAGAAATTATAAGAATACTTTGTTTATAAATAGGCTTGAACTCTTAGGTGCGTTAAGGAGATTGGCTGGGTTTACAAATGGTATTAATTTTCAGATAAAGTTTAGTATTTCTACAAATAAGTTGACTTTGATAGCAGAAGATACTAATTCTGAAAATGATGGTGTTGAAGAAATTGAATGTAATTATAATTATCAGGATTTGATGATTTCATATAATGTAAAGTATTTGCTAGAAATATTGATGGATATAAAAACTGACACCGTTTTGATGATGTTCTCTGATCCGAATGATAATATGATATCAAATAATGCGACTATAATAAAACCATTTCACGATAAAGAGTCGTGTAATTATGATTTTATTGCTTTAATAATGCCTATATTTATATAAATTATGTACTCTGATAAGGTTATTGATCATTTTGAGAATCCTAGAAATGTCGGTGAGATTAAAAATGCTTCTGGGATTGGAACTGTAGGAAATCCTAAGTGTGGAGATGTTATGAGAATGTATATTTTGGTTGACGATAATACTAAGATTATTAAGGATTGTAAGTTTAAAACTTTTGGATGTGCTGCTGCTATAGCTACTTCAAGTATTGCAACTGAGATGGTTATCGGGAAGACTATTTATGAAGCTGTAAAAATTACTAATCGAGCTGTTCTTGATGCATTGGATGGACTACCTGATACCAAGATACATTGTTCATTATTAGCAGAAGAGGCAATAAATGCAGCTTTATTAGATTATTCAAAGAAGAAGGGTATAGTGATAGAAGGGTTAAAGGATATTAAGTGTGATTTTAGAGGGTAATTATTTTTTATTTTTTTTTAACTAAATTTTCTTAACTTAATATATAATCGGTTTATGAAATGTATGTTAATGTCTAGGATTATTTTTATATGGTTAATATTGACTTCTATTGATTTTATTTATTCTGGATCTTGCTGTTGTAGAAAGAATGAGAATAGTGGTGGGAGTAAGACTAATTTAACAAGTAGTCGTGGTAGTGGAAGTAAACCAGTGGATCCAACTAAGGGGCTTAATCCATTAGTTAATCCAGAAGTTAAACCTGAAGTGGAAGGTAATTCAGAAACTAAAAATAATGAGATAGCAGTTGCTATAACAAATGTGTTGAATAATAGAACTGGTACAAATAGAGTTAATATAATAGATAATTTTGTAGTAGTGGAGAGTGGAGATAAATTTACTATTAAATATGGTAGATTTACTGGCAGTATTAAAATAGGAGATGTTGATATTAATAATATTACTAATTCAAAACTTACAATTGACGAAATTTCTCGCCTTGATGGAAATATTATTATCTTTAATAGGGACAAGTGTAAGTTAGGAGACTTTGTAGCTGCTCTTGGTTTATTGCAAGTAGTATCTAGGAATGAAAATAATGAAGAATATTTGGCTGTAGAGGATGTTAATGGATTATGTATTTCTTTTGATGGATTAGATAATTCTGGTAATGGTGTTTATATTAATTTAAATAATGGGTTGGTATATAAGTGTGATAAAAAAGGATATATTGGTAGGGGAAATAATAATATTAACAATGACAAATATTCTAGAAGGTTTACTCCATTTTATAGAGAGAATAATTATTACGCGCTTGGTAATGTAGATGGAGAATATGTACATTGGGCTTCTAAGAAGAGTGGTGATCCTAAAGTCATTTTTGTAAAACCAATACTTAAAAATGAGACTTTGAATAATTTCATATTTAAGATAAGAACAGTATAATATAGTAGTTTTTAAATATTTTTCAAATAATTTTTTTATATTTTAAACATAAATGGTTTATAAAAAGTGTATTAAAGGCTAAATTGATATTGATATCATTATTATTTATTTCTATTAATTTTATTTATTCTGATGGATGTTGTGGGTGTGGTAGGCATGGTAGAGAAGGTGGTGCTAAGTCGAAAAGTAATTTAGAAGGTTCAGGTAATTCTGGGGTTAAGGTATCTCAACAGATAATAAAGGTGAAGATATTGGTGGGAAGTTTATAAAGAACAAAGCTGGAGATGATAGTGGGAAGATTGTAGAAAATCCTGGTGTTTCAAACAGTGTGAATAAAAATTTAGATAAAAAATCTATAGAAGAACAGACTGTGGAAGCACTACAATCTTAAGGTGAATTAAATGGTGGATTTAAGAATGATGATGTGTACAATGAACCTATGTCTAACATTTCTAAGCATTCTGAAGTGAATGATTTTAATGTTGAGAATAATACAGAAAAAAATATGAATGTTTTACAAAAAGATGGAGATATTTCGTCTAGTAGTGTGAATGGTCCCTCTATTCCTAGTTCATCTATTATTACAACTGTGGGAAATACTACAAATTTGTGTAGTAGTACTGTACAACAAACAGGAGGAGAAAATAATATTAAAAGCACCGAAAGTAAGTTTAATGAAATGACTGGTGAGTCTATACCTATTCCTATGTCTGTTAAATATTCGAAAAATCTTAATTTCAGTAATGAAGAAGTAGAGCAAAAAGGTAATTTAACATGTAATACCAAAGAGTCTACTCCTGGTAGTGTACCTGTTAGCACTGATGTAAATAAAAATTGGGATAAAAAGGGAAGGAAAGGTTTCTCTTTCTTTTCACCTACTACTTGGCGGTTATGGTAGAGTGGCGCTTGATTGAGCAATATATCTGAATTCATGTTCATTATTTAATATTAGTTCCTAGATTATTTATATCAAAGACACTAAAGTGTATTAATGTTTGTACCAAAATAGGTGATGTAATTAATATCAATATTTTTGTATTTTGAAGAGAAAATGATAAACTTAAATTATTGATAAATTATGAGAAATTTGCTGAAATCTATAATAATAGCTCTTATGTTAATTGGAAGTTCTATTGATTTTATCTATTCAGGTTGTTGCAATGGTAATAGTGGTGGGGGTAAGACTAATTTAACAAGTAGTCGTGGCAGTCGAAGTAAACCAGTAGATGTATTAGGGAATAAAGGTAAACTAGTAGATAAACCAGTAAGCCAAGAGGATGAGGTAAAGAAGCGTCAGGAGGAAGAAAGGGAAAAGCGTGAGGCGGATAGGAATGAATTTGAAGGAAAAGCCAAAAAGGTGCAGAATGCTTTGAATACTTACTTGGAGAGTAATGGCATGAAGAATAGATGCTCTTGTACATATAGGGTTGCTGCTAATAATGGTGGAATTTTTATTACGTGAGGGTCTGTTGATTTTCCTATTTATCATTCAATAAATGAAATAGTTACGGCTCTTGATAGAAACGATAATATTGGTGGTTTTAGTATTAAAATGGTATTAAGAAATAGCCCATATAAATACAATTTTGTAGACGAACTATATACGTTGGATAGTCTAATAGCATCCATTAGTGTAATACCTGATGTATTAAGAGTAGGCAATGCAGAGTATTTGTGCGTGAGGGACGTTGACGCGAAATTAACAGATAGTGATGATATTGATGTCTATATTAATTTGTCAGACTGTATTCCTTTTTATTTAAGTGGTGATGGTCTTGATAATTACTACTTAACATGTTTTAAGTTTACAAATAATGGATGTAATTTTATGATTGATCCTATTTATTATAGAAATTGGAAGTATTATAAAGGGAAGGAAGGTTCTACTGAAAAGACAGATGATAATCCTTCTGGATATGAAATTTTGCGTGGACCTATTAATGGGAACGGGATTGACCCTGCTCTACTCTTTAAACGTTCTCCTGGATCAGATGTATTTTTAAAAAAAATTAAATTTAAAATGGTTTCTTAATATGTTTTATTAAATAGATGTTTTGATTGAGTAGTATTTTTTTATTTAATTTTTTTTAGAATTTTTTTATACTTAAATTAAAGCATTTATGAAATGTATGTTAATGTCTAGGATTATTTTTATGTGGTTAATATTGACTTCTATTGATTTTATTTATTCTGGATCTTGCTGTTGTAGAAAGAATGAGAATAACGGTGGGAGTAAGACTAATTTAATAAGTAGTTGTGGTAGTGGAAGTAAACCAGTGGATTCAACTAAGGGGCCTAATCCATTAGTTAATCCAGAAGGTAAACCAGTAGATGTATTAGGAAATAAAGGTAAACTGACAGGTAGTTGGAAGGCAGGAGTAAAGGCAGATGGGGATGGACAAGTTGAAGTAAATCCTGATGATAAAGAGAGGAAGCGTCAGGAAGAGGAAAGAAAAAGAAAGGAAGAAGAAGAAAAACGTAGGAGAGAATTTGAGGAAGATGTAAAAAAGGTGAAAGATGCTGTAGATAAGTATTTAGGTACCAAAGGAATGGGCGGACGCTGTTCTTTTGGCTATAGTTCTTCTAGTGGCCGAATTTATATCGATTGTTGTAATTTTTCTTTTACTATTTATCAGACAATAAATGAATTGGTTGATGTTGTTAAAGCAGGTGGAGATGTTGGTAATTTTATTATTGTTATGCCAGAAAAATATAATTTATTTAAATACAAATTTGAAGACGCGCAATACACGTTGAATGGTTTAGTATCGTCACTTAAGTTCATTCCAGATATATTACGAGTAGATGGGGATGAGTATCTGTGTGTGACAAACGGGAAATTAGGCGGTGATATGCCTGTAATGGTCTATATTAATTTGTCTAATTCTCTTCTTTATTGGCATTATGTTGACTCTGAGAATAATTACTACTTAGGAAAGGTTGTTTTTACAAAAGACGGATACATTAACCAGGAAGAACCTCCTTATTACAGAGATGGGGAGTATTATTCTAACGAAGAAGGAGATGAGATTACAGATAAAAATCCTCTGGGGTATAAAGTAATTGACAAGAAAACGGCTAGTTCAAAGTTTAAAATGATGACTAGAGGTGGAGATAAATTCCAGAAACAGTTAGATGCTGTTAAGTTTAGAATGGTTACTTAATGTATCTTATTAAATAGATGTTTTGATTGAGTAGTATTTTTTTATTTAATTTTTTTTAGAATTTTTTTTATATTAAATTAAATGATATGGAAGATGTATTAAGAGATAAAATTGTATTTATATTGTTAATATTAGCTTCTATTGATTTTATTTACACTGGTTGTTGTAAAAAGAGAGGTAATGATGGTGGTAATAAAAGTAGCGGTAAAACTAATTCAGCAGGTAATCCAGGTAATCCAGTCGGTAGACCCGAAGAAAATCTAGCGAATACAAAAAAAGATGGTTTAGCGCATGGTGATGGTAAAAAGAGCGGTGGTGGAGATAAAGGTAAAACTAGCGGGAAAGGAAAGTTAGGTTATCTAACAAGTAAGTCAGTAGGGGCTAAAAACTGGATTGGTTGGCAAAAGAAGTTACCTAAGGTTGATGAGGAAACAATGAAAAAAGTAATAATAGAAGCAATTAGTAAATATATAAATGATACTGATGGTACTAATCGTAGTGGTGTAAAAATTATGATGTATTGTGGTTATGATGTTTGTTATAAATGTTTTTTTATTAATTGGAACTCTTGTTGTTACTTTAATATCACATATAGTAGTATTGACGAATTATATTCTCTTGTTCAGAAGGGTAAATTTGGTGATATTAAGGTTACAGTTAAGGAGGTGCGTTATTCTCCAGATTCTCCACAGTTTTCAGGTGTCAATTATATTTTTGATGATAGCCATGGTTTTGATTTAAAAGGGTTGTGTGAATCTCTTAATAGCCTTCCTTCGATATATCGCCCAGTAAGAAATGATTCTGATGGTTGTGATGAATATTTATGTGTAAGAGACATTAACAATACTAATATTAGGAATATGAATATTTATATCAATTTAAGGAATGGAGTATTATACTCAATTGAAGCAATGGGTGGGTTGTATAGAGTTAAGATAAATGACGATGGAAGTGTAGTTAATGATTCCACTTGTTCTTTTGATGGTAGATTCTCTGGTATAGGTAATGGTGCTAAAGAGGTGTTTAATGAGAATTTGCTTAAAAAAGAAGATATAAAGAGATTTAAGTTTGTTCTTGCTAAGTAAATGTCTTACGTTTTTAATAGTTGTATCTTTTGATCTAATTTTAACTTATGGTGTTTATTTATATTAGTTTGTATTTATTATTAATATGAATTGTTATCTGAAATAATTTACAATTTCTACTTGTTTTGATAAAAATTAATGTTATTTTAATAAGGATATTATGTTATTATTACTGTAGATATTAAGAATGAAAGAATGACAAAAAATATCGAACATATTAATGACTGTTTCTTTTGTTAAAATACTCTTAAATTCTGTTTTATTTTTAATGTATTCTTTAAAAATACTATTTAATTTATTGTATGTATATCCACCAATTTGAAATCTTATATAATCTAAATATTGTCGAAAGTCTTCTCTGTCACTGAATTTCATTTTACCATTTTTGGCAGAGTATTTTTTAATATAATCTTTAAAAAAGTTATATATTTTAGTTAAAACTGATTCTAAATATCCATTACGTTTGTCTTTTTCTAGTAATTTTGTAAAGTAGATTAGTAGTGTTATTAGTTTTTTATTAATATCAGCTTTTTCTTCATCTGTGAAATCTGTAAAATTATCAATTGACTCTTCCCAGGATTTATAATGTTCAGTATTTTTATCTTCTTCCGATATTTTATTTGTGTTTATTGATCTGAACATGTATTTAAAGAGTTCTCTATATTCTTTTTCGTAATTATATATTTCAACTTCATCGCTTTGTCTTAAGTCTAGAGCATAAACTTTATTATTTTTGAAACAAACATTATCATATTTATACCATGGATCAATGTCATCTATTCCAAGAATGTAACACCAAAATCTAAATTCATTAATATTTACCCTGCTATTCAAGATTTTTTTATTTCTTGTTGTTACGTCAGTCCCAAAATCTAGAAATATGTAGCCTTTTTCAGTAACATCTTCAGTAATTACAACTGATGTGTCTGGGTCATAATAATAATTAAATGGCAATAGATTAAGCATCTCTGCACCTTTTAACATATAATATGTTTCAGTTATAGATATGTTGTTATCTTTTTTTATGAAGAAATGAAAAGTTATGCCGGATTGAGATTTTATTTCTGCTTTTTTTATATCATTCTTACCTGTATTTTTGAATTCAATTTTTTTTACATTAAAAGTCCCACTTAAATTTTTCTTCTTTATTAATTTTTTTATGAACTCACATGTTTTATCGAATGCTTTTTTTCTATATTCATTATTACCTCCAAAGTAGAAATCATCTTCTTTTTCGAAAATTAAAGCTATTTCAGTTGTGTTTATATTTTCATCAACTAGATCTGGATAATTTTCATATATAGAGCAAATTTCGTCATCAGTTTTTGAATTATCATTTGTTATTTTAGGAATTGTAATACTATTTATATCTTTTATTATTTCTGGAGTATTTTCATCACCGTTTTTGATGATTTTCTTAGTACTTTTATTTTTTTGTAGATTCAATTTTGTGCTCTTTTTATTATTTAATTGTGGTTTTTTACAACATTTACAACTGACGCAACCGTTAATATTTAAGAAATATATTGAAACTAAAAAAATTACAATAGTCTTTTTAGTAATTTTTTGTGACATATTATATAGTTAAGGAAATTTGTTATTATTTAATAATTTTCTGTAAGTTAAATTTGATTTTTATTGCATTTTTATATCTATTATTTGACTAGGTGATGTTTTTAAATTATTTCCTTGTAGATCATTATATAGAAACGAGGATTTACCCATCCGTCAAAATTATCTACATTATTCCAATATTCTAGATCTTTTATTTCTGAAATTTCATTAAATTGGTATTTTACATAACCAACTTTTTTCCTACTATTATCGTTTTTATCAAAAACTGGTAATATCGTAACAAAATCAGTACTTCCTAATGATGTTTTGCATAAAGATGTTTCCCCACAAATTCCAATAATTCCTATTAATTCATATTTCTTTATATCATTATTTAGTTGCTTCCTTTCAATAATCTCATCTATTTTAATTTTGAACATGTCGTTATTGTATAATATAAAATAATTATTTGTGTTACATTTTTCGTTACCTAATGGCCATGGGTAAAATATATCTTTTTTTGGACTTATATACCAAAATCTTTCTAAAAAATAAAAGCCCATAATATCACAGAGTTGGCTGTAAGGATCTCCATGATATATACCATTATTAAAAATTTTGTCTAGTTCATTATTATTTTCAAGTTTATTATTTAGTATTTTATTAAAATTTGCTGAAAGTTTATTGGTGAATGTATTTCCCTGTGCTATTTGTTTTTCCTTTCTTTTTCTTGTTTTTTCTGGAAGTTGATCAATATCTGTGGTTTGATTGTTAGATAACTTGTATGAAAGCCATCCATCTGATATAAAAAATCTGAGAATTGCTATGTATGAACAATTATTATTACCGTGTTTTATATTTAATGGGACTAATACATTTTGACCGCTATATAGGAAGTATTTTTCGTAGTTTATTATTTTCATAGGTAAATTTTTTTTATAAGTTTTATTTGTTTTTGGTTCTTCATTGTTTTTTATAGTTAGATTTTGTTCTTCTTTATAATAACAACAACATTTTGCCTTACAAGAACTATTTACACAACCACAATAACAGTAAACAGTATTTAAAAGAAGCAATAAAAATTTTAATTTCATATATCATCTGTTACTAAAAAAGTATCAACTTAAAGTTGATATGCAAAACTTCCTGCAGAAAATCTCACAAATGCTTCTACTTCCCAAGACGCCAAACTACTGTTACATTGTAAGTACATAACTTGCCCCATTCTCTCTTATAAAATTATACAATATTGCCATAAATTATTTTGACCGTAATTATAACGAAATTAAGATTATACAGGTATTAGCCAATTACATATGTAAAAAAATTTGCGTAGAAAGGTTTTTGTATTTTTTTATATAACATATTGAATATGTTTTATAAGTTGTTACTTTGCCTGTTTTTTATGGTTGGCGTTAATATATTTGCTGATAATGATGATGTATTGGATAACCCTCCAGTAGCTAAATTGGTATTTTATGAGGCTGCAAAGAAGGGGTTATTACCAAATGTATATTATCAGCCAAAAGTAGCGATACTTGATCATTTTTTCTTTGGTACAACAGTTGGTTTTGATATCAAAAAATGGAAGCTTTCAAAAATTCTTGAAATTGGGACATGTGGATTTAGAATGGATATTTTAAATACGATTTTTGATTTTATATTGTACAAATCTAAAAGTGATGTTACTAGGTTTAAATATGATGATTTTTTGTCAGGTTCTTGTTGGAATGTATTCAAAGCGTGTTTTATGACAAATGTTGTTTTTGGATCGTTTTTTTTAAGAGTTTTATTTTTTAGAATAAATTTTGTTGAAGTAAATTTGGGTCAGTTTGTTTATCTTGTCAATGTGCTTTTTTCGAGTGATATGTTTAGAAATGAGGAGCGTTATGGCAAAATCGTAAAATTTGCGAAGGCTAATATTATTGCATCGATATTTGTTCCTAGTTTACATATTGATTTGTCTGAATTAATATCTTTCATAAAACGTGATAAGACTCAGGATACTGGTGTAAGTGATATAATTGATAACAAAACAGAGGAGGTTAAATTGAATGATAACGCACAGGAAGTGTAGGTGTATTGTTGAAAAATTTTTGGTAAATATTGTAGCTTCAGTATTTTTTTTATTATTTCTAGTAATGTATATTTATAATCTTTTTAATTCATAGAATTTTATAACACTATTCATAGATTAATATCTTACTTTTTTTTTCTTTTTAATAAACGCCTTGTCTGAATTATCGTATTTATATTTTTCTTTACCTATTTCTTTTAGGAATTTAGATTTACCATCTTCGCTGTTAATATTAACTTCAATTGTATTAATATTATATGACATATTGATTATTCCTCTAACATCAATTTTACTATTAAAAACAAAGTTTTTGAGTTTAATTTTTTCTAGATTATTACAGTTTTCAAACATATGGAATAGGCTCTCAATTTTTGAATTTAAATTTATTTCAATTTCTTTTATGTTACTGCAAAAAAACATCCTACCAGCAGTTGTTGCATTTTCAAAATTTATGTTTTTAAGATCATCTATTTTTTCCAAATTGCTACAGTATGCAAACATAAAATCTATACATTTTAACTTTTGTGTATTAAAATTTATTATATGTACATTTTTGAGATATTTGCAGGCATAAAATAGACAAGTTGCATTTTCTAAATTTTTTGAATCACATATAGTTATGGATTCTATACTTGTTTCTCTGAAGAGGCCACAATCGCAACTGACAAATTTTTTGTTTGCATCTTCACAAAATATTATATAGTTTTTGTTATTTGAGAAGACAAATGCTAATATGTATGGTTTTGACTCATAACCCTCGTATTCTATGTTTATTCCTAGATTTTCTACTTGCTCTTTAGTTTGTTCATCTTTTATATCTGTTTCGTATATTGTTGTTGCGTTATGGAAGTTTTTGTTTATGATTGAATTTTCCGTAGATGAGATATCATCTATTTTTTTGATTTTTACTTTTTTTGATCCATTTATTTTTATATTAATTTGTGTTTTTTCTATTTTGTCTTCTTTGGTTTTAGTTTTATCTTCTTTTGGGCTAGTCTTTTCCTTTGTTATTTTACTTATATCTACTTGTGGGGGTAGTTTTTCTTCACTTAATTTCGTCTTTTTCGTTTTTGTTGGTTTACTATAAATTGGAGGTGTTATTTTAGTTTTTATTGGAGGTATAGATTTTTTAGGTTGTGTTTGTTTTGATTGGCCTTTTGTGCGTTTTTTACAGCAGTTACAGAGTATGATTGAATGCATGGTAATATCAAAATATATTATTATAAAATACTTGATAGTCTTCATAAAATGAAGTTAAAAATATAATTAATAAAAATTAAATTTTTATAGATTTTTATACTTTTTTATATATTAGAATATAAAATCTAGGATTGCCCCAGCCACCAAAATTTTCTAATTTATTTAATTCATCAATTGACATTACTTTAGATTTACTGTTAAGTTGGTAAATTATGTATCCTTTTTTAAGTTTATTTTCATCAAAACAAGGCAATATTGAAACAAAATCTCTGTCTTTTAATGCATTTTCACTATCAAAATTTCCACAAACACCGATAACACCTATTAATTCATATTTTTTTATAGAATTATTATTTTGCTTTTTATCAATAAATTCTTCTAACTTAATTTTATTTATATCTTTATTAGCTGGTTGTCTTGGATTTTGAATTGCCAGGTAATCATTTGTATCATTTTGTTCTAATAAATTAATATATGGATCTATAACGGTTTGTATATGTCTACCTATATTTGTAGTATTAGTAACTTCGAAGTTTTCATAAAAATATATATTAATAAAATTCCATAAAAATGAATGAGCATCAATTGTTTTTTCAAGGCCGAGAATATTAATAATTTCGTTTATTTCTACATTATAATTGCCTTTATTTTTTAGTATTTTTTTAAATAATTCTGAAGTTTTATCTAGAAATTGAAAGTTAATTTTTGGATCATCTTTTATGTGATCGCTTATTTTCTTATTTAATATTTTATCTAAAAGATCTTTATCTGACAAAAGAAATCTAATAACAGATAAAATTGCACAATTGCAATTATCCCATTTTATATTTAATGGAGACCCATATTGTGCCCCACTATTTAGGAAATAATTGTAATCATATTCGTCTCTATTGTCATTAGTTGTATTATCATCTTTGTTCTTATTATAACAGCATCCACAAAACAATTCTTTAAGAGAATAAAAACTGAAAAATAATAATAAAAACTTTAAATTCATATTTTAATTTTATTTTAATTTATTAATTTCGTCGATTGTTAGACCTGATAGCTCAGAAATTAATTTAATGTCTAATTGTTTTTTCAACATATTTTTTGCTATTTCAATTTTCCCTTCTTTTAATCCATTATTGATACCTTTTTTTAGACCTTCTTTTAGTCCTATTTTTACTCCTTCTTCTATACCTTCCTCTTTTGCTATATTTTTTGCACTGTAAAAATCATTTCTACCTTCTACTATTTTATCAATTATCAATCTTTCTTCATCGTTGGTGCTTATGTATTCTAATGTTTTTTTAGCTTTTTCAATGTCTTTGTCTTCAATAGTTTTTCTATCTAGGTTTATTGGATTTGTCAGAAAATCAACCCATTTTGTTAATTTATCATTGTAATTATGACTATTAATAAGATATTTTTTAAGCTCTAAATAGATTATTTTAATGTTATCTGTCATTATTTCATAATTATCTGATTTATTTGGTTGAAAAGTCATAAAAGCTTCACTTAAAGGTTCATTCCTTTCTGTTACATTTTCTGCAAAAATCCATATTGAAATCACTCTACTTTTATTATAATCGTCGTTTTCTTTAAGATCTTTAGTAAATAATTTAGAGGCATAATAGGCGGCCCTATTCGGAATATCTTTAGTTTTTTGGCATTGCATCTCAATATCATATTTTATTCCATTATCGTCGACAGCTAATATATCCAACCTTGAAGATTTACTGTCTTTAAATATCTTTGAAATTTCATTGTTTTCTAAAGTGAGGTCCATAATATTTGGCTACCTTTTAATATAGCATTCAATAATGAGATTAAAATTGATTTATTTTTTTCAGTTCCAAATAGCATTTTGAAAATAAAATCCTCTTTTGGGTCATAAATTCTACATTCAATACCAGTCATTATGTATTTAAGATAATGAAAAACTAGAATATTTTTATTATCTTTTTCATCTTCTATATTATTATTTTTTGGATATAAAAGTTGTAGATTCTAGAATTTGATTTTTGATACAAATCTCTTTGTTCCGTAAAAAAATATATGAAATTTTTTTTTTAAGAAAGAATATTTTTTATACATAGAGTATGAATAAATATCTTAGTGTTGGTGTTATATCAGCAAATGTAGTTTTCGGGGAATCTTGTAAATCTGCAAAAGATGCAGTAATTGGCGAATTTAGGGATAAAGCTAAGAAAAAGGATGAAGAAATAATAAAAAAATTAAAAGGGTATAAAATTGACCAAAATAAGATTATAAGTCATACTAATGAACTAAATACTGATGAGTTTTTAAAAGCGGGTTTATTTGTTCTAAAAGAACCAACTGATAAAGATAAAAAGAAATTTGAAGATATATTTAAAAAAAATGTAAGAAAAATAAAAAGTAATGCTAAATATGGGCCTAACTCATTATTTTGTGTTTTCAGTATTGACGGAGGGAAAATCAAATCATATGGTATTATTGAGTTTGAGTCTCCAAATGATAAATCTGAATATAGGATTTCTGGTTGTTCATTTCTTGGTGTAAATGACCTTGATACATTTATGGACAGTTTTACAGTTTTATAAAAACTTGTAATTTTATTGCAATTTTTACAATCTAAATTTTATTATCTAAATTAAAAAAACATTTAAATTAATTGTATGATTTTATTTTCAATACTTTTATTGTACTTCTTCAATATTAAATATTTTAGCGATTGATTTTATAACGTCGTCTTTGGAACTTTTATCAATGTAACTCCTTGTGTATTCCTACCAGCTATTCTAATATTGTTTATAGATATTCTAATAGCTAC
>AUXO013356991.1_pt1 | contig 19833 bp, 16 predicted proteins | sample 768731 | NCBI WGS metagenome assembly AUXO01 (sample SAMN02715735, study PRJNA202380) | gut metagenome | biome: sheep rumen | host: Ovis aries | place: New Zealand: Palmerston North
AAAGTTGTACTTGTTCGTCTTGAGACAAGTCCAGAAGATATAGAAGGTATGAAAGCAGCTGAAGGTATCCTTACAGTTCGTGGTGGTATGACATCACATGCTGCAGTTGTTGCACGTGGCATGGGTAAGTGTTGTGTATCAGGATGCTCTGATATAGTTATGAATGAAGCTAAGAAGACATTTACTCTCGGTGGTAAGACATTTAAAGAAGGCGATCTTCTTTCTATAGATGGTTCAAATGGCTGCATCTACAATGGCAAGCTTCCAACTGAAGACGCTACTATTGCAGGTGAATTTGGCAAAATCATGAAATGGGCAGATAAATATCGTCGCCTCACTGTAAGAACTAATGCTGATACTCCAAGAGACGCTAAAAAAGCAAGAGAACTTGGTGCTGAAGGTATAGGACTTTGCAGAACTGAACACATGTTCTTTGAAAGTAATCGTATAGATGCATTTAGAGAGATGATTTGTGCCGATACAGTTGAAGAAAGAGAAAAGGCCCTTGCAAAGATTGAGCCTATGCAACAAGGTGACTTCGAAGCACTCTATGAAGCACTTGAAGGCTATCCAGTTAATATAAGATTCCTTGACCCACCTCTCCATGAGTTCGTTCCAAAAGAGAAAGCAGATATAGCAAAACTTGCAAAGACAACTAAGAAAAGCGTTGCAGAGATTGAAGCTATCATAGAAAGTCTTAAAGAGTTTAACCCTATGATGGGACATCGTGGATGCCGTCTCGCTGTCACATATCCAGAAATAGCTGCTATGCAGACACGTGCCGTTATAAAAGCTGCTATTAAAGTTCAAAAGAAACATCCTAAGTGGAAAATAGTTCCTGAAATCATGATCCCACTTGTTGGAGATGTAAAAGAACTTAAATATGTAAAGAATGTCGTAGTTGAGACAGCTGATGAGCTTATAAAGAAAAATGGTTCTAAACTTAAATATAAAGTCGGAACTATGATTGAGATTCCTCGTGCAGCTCTCACTGCAGACGAGATAGCAAAAGAAGCTGCATTCTTTAGCTTCGGAACTAATGACCTTACCCAGATGACTTTCGGATTCTCTCGTGATGATGCAGGTAAGTTCCTTGAATCATACTACGATAAGAAGATTTTCGAAAATGATCCATTTGCAAAGCTTGACCAAGTCGGCGTAGGATCTCTTATGAAGATTGCCATTGAAAAAGGTAAATCAGTAAATAAAGATTTACATCTCGGAATCTGTGGTGAACATGGTGGTGACCCTTCATCTGTAGAGTTCTGTCACAAGATAGGTCTTGATTATGTATCTTGCTCTCCTTTCCGTGTACCTATCGCAAGACTTGCTGCAGCTCAAGCAGCTATCGCAGAAGGAACTATTAGCAAAAAAGAAGTAAAAACTGCCGCTAAAAAAGCTGTAAAGAGTGTTAAAAAATCTGCAAAGAAAGTTCTTGCTAGTGCAGAAAAAGCTCTTAAAAAAGCTTCTAAGACAAAACTTGGCGTAGCAAGATAATAAATCACAATACATACTAAAATAAAAAAGCCTTGGCTATGCCAGGGCTTTTTTATTTGTCTTCATAATGACCTTTGCATGAATATATTAGAATAAGATCATTTTCAATTTTATATATCAATCGGTTTTTCTCATCAATATGTCTACTATATTAGTTCATATACTTTTATCTCATTTTCAGATAATTTTGTTGTGTCTCATATGCATTTATAATCTTCTTAAAGCCACCACCTCTTCTCTCCATATATTTATTAATTTGTTATCTCCCAATAACCATCATTCACTTTTCCTATATGTCTAATCTTTCCAGCTTTTTGCATTTTTGTAATATGATGTTTTATACCATCACGAGATTTATTCAATTTTTCAGCAATTTCTTTTAATGTAACATGTTTATTATGTTTTATTATATCTATAATTTTACTGCTTAATTCTTCTTTTGTTTGGGCAGCAGTTTGGGTAGTTGTTTGGGTAGTTGTTTGGGTAGTATCTTCAGCTAACAACTTCTTATACTGCTTACATGCCTCATAAAGAACCATTACCCCCTCATCATCAATATCATATTTAGGCCTATTACCAGGATTTCTTCGTAATAAATTTAGATTAATTCCCAATATCCATTTTTTGCTTCTCCCACAAATCTAAGCTTATTTTTCTTTTTTAATTCATCAATATGTCTCAAAATAGTCCTTTTTGATACATTTAAATCTTCAGCGATTTTTGATGTTGAAATCTTAGGATTAGCCCTAATCATTTTTATAATATATTTGTCTATATTGGCATTCTCATTATCAACGACATCGGTGACATTATCGGTGACATCAGTGACATTATCGGTGACATCTTGAGGGACATTGGCACTGTAATTTAAGTTAAACAATGTTAAAATAAAGTCATTATTAAGCGAATCAATGTGAATACCATTCTTCTTCATTGTATTTATAACATAATCAAATGTTAAATCTTGTGATAATGCTTTAATTTCTCTAATCCTATCATCAGTTTTTGATTCTAAAATATTTATAAGCATATGAACATCAATTTGGTCATCAGATATTCAAGTTCGCACATAATATCTTCCATCATATGAATAAGGTATATTTTCTGATTCTTTGCCTAAATTCATATATATTCCTTACTCTTATTATATTTTAACAACATCTTTTTTATATCACATTTTTAATCTATTCAGCACTTATATATTTTACACATTATTATATATTATCATTTTTCTTGTTATACTTAATTTTGAATACTTCCCTTGTTCTTTTATCCATATTTGATATTCTATAATTAAAAAAATTAAATGTATTTTTATACTCTTTGTAATAATTCTTAGCAACACTACAAATAATATTACATATGCGAATTATATTTACCGAAAACTCTTTTTTAACTATAGAGCCATCTACATTACTTTGAACTAATGCACTATCCGTAACAATCGAACACTGCTGATATCCTTGCCATAAAAGTTCAAAATAATCAATATCTGAATCTCTTTTATTGACAGTAGGATTGCCCTCATGTAATAAAGAACATCTTAATTTCCAGACTATTTTTCCGCTTAAATATGGCATATTATCATTTTGAGAAGGATTCTTTTCATATTTCCCTATATATTCATCATACCATTTCACATATCTTTCTTTATTTTTTAAATCAGGGTACTTTGCCTTTCCACAAATGTCAGGTAGTATTAAAGCTGTTGTTAAAGCAGTCATATAACAATTATTTTTCAAAGACATATTAATTTGTTCTACTAATATATCAATCACTAAATTTATTCCTTTCTATTAGCTATTATATTATATAAATTTCATTTATCACTAATACAATTCTTTATAAATTTACTTTAATATAGTTATATCCATATACTTATCATAACTTGCACTATATTTATTTTTTTATAGTCTACTTTATAATTGCAATTATTTTTAACTTTTTCAAGCAAATTGGTAGTATTTAACACTTCTATTCTATTTCCACAGGAACATTCTAATAATTAACTAATAACCTAACGATATTTATTATTTTTTGGTATACTCTTATTCAAATCACTATCGTTAACCTCAAAATTTGCAAAATACATAGCAATTGTCACTAAAATCACAGTTTCAATATTAGGTTCTTTATTAGTAAAGTATACATATTTATTAATTAATGTCTTCATTTCTTCCAACATCTCTCTCGCCCAATCTTCATCAAAACCACTATGGCTATTATCGGGCATCAAATTATACATTTTTGCTATATTGTAACCAAATTTTTCAAAACCCGTGAAAAATGTTTCAGGTGATTCAAGTTCAAAAAATAAAGAATTATCACTTACCATTTTAGGATTATTTATTCCAGTATATTCAAAACCTTCTGTCTGCATTAATTGAATGGAAGCACTCTTATATTTCATCGCTAATCTTATAGCATTTTTATATTTTTCTAATTTTTCTTTATTACAAATATTTGTTAGTTTTAAATTAAAAACATTTATATAATAATCAAAAATATACTCTTGGCTATAATTAAATCTTCTCTCATTTTCATTTCTCAAATACAGCAAATATTCAACATAATCTTCAAAGTCCTTCTCCTCTTTAATTTTTTTAGACCTTAAGCTTACATATACTTCATCATAATAACTTACTATTTTTTCAATCACCACATTTGAAAATTCCAGCCATGCATTTAAAAACTTTTCAATATACTCAATTTTGATATTTAAGTCATTATTATGAAGCTCTCTTTTAGAATTATAAACTATTATTTTTATTTCATCATCATTTTCCCATAAAACATATGGGCAACTATGAACTAATGATTTGCCCAAATATGCTTTATGGTTCTTTTTATCTGTTCTTATAGGATGAACCGCACATAAAGACCTTATATACTGAAAAAAATCGTAATCAGTACCACCATCAAAATCAAACTCTTTAAAAATAGAATTTCTTTTTTTTAATTCTTTTAAATCTGTAGAATCTGATGAGAAATTTTTATAAAGTTCTTCTATACAATTTATCACAACATAAATATTATTAAGCAATTCATAAAAATCAAATGCTTGTCTTTGATTTTGATTGTATTTTAAACGAAAACCATTTAAATATCCAACTGTATCTTCAAGTCTATCCATACAAGCACATATAATATCCCAAGAAGCATATTGTTTTACAATATTTTTCTTCGAGTCTTTAATATCTTTTTTATCAATATTAATTGCTATATTATTTTTTTTATTTATTATATTTCTTATTTTTTTATAATCATTATTGTATATTTCTATTTCACATATTTTATTATCTATTAATCTCATAATTCACCATATAAAACTCAAATGAACTAAACTATTTTAATTATCGTTTCATCCCCACAAATATTTCTTACCTTCAACTTAAGTGGTTTTTCTACTGATTTGATACTTCCTTCCCATATATCAAATTTAACAGTTTTGCCTTTTGCATCTGTTTTTTTTGTTTGGCAGTTGTAATGTGCTAACCCTTTATCATCAATGTAAATATCCACTGTCGCATTAAATGGTTTTTGTAAATCATCATTTTCACAATCTACAGCAATATACTCTATACACTCCAAACCTGATTTAGATAATTTAATTGACTTAAAAGAACCTTTTTTGTTATTAATCAAACTTTTTTGATTAAAATCATTTATTTTTGTAATAACTCTATCAGATATAAATTTATCAATTGTAAGTTTATATTTATTTATCAAATCATAAGTTGTATTAGATAATGTGTATTCAACTTCATCATTTAATACAACATCAGATAAAACAGTTTTTAAATCTCTAAACTCAATATCTATATCAACATTTTTATTCTTTTTTACAATACCTTGTAATAATTCTAAATCAGTTTTATTGGTATCTTCTAATTTATTGCAGTATAAATCTATATAATAAACTATTACTTTTTTGATATTTTTATCTAACTCTGGTATATATTTTATAAGTAATTCATCAAGCTTAGCATCATCAAATACTTTTTCATCACTATTTTTTAAATCTGGTAAATACACAGGGACAACCCCAAGTTTACTATCTTGAATTGATCCAGCAAAGCAATCTGGAATATTACCATCCTTTTTTAATCCTGGTATAAGCTTTAATAGTTTTTCATTTGTTTGAATTGGATTTCTAAATAATTGCACTCCATCATTTATTTGATATACATTAAATGAAGCATCTATTCCTTTTAATCTATCTCTTGTAACTTGAATCGAGTTTATACCTATATCACAATGTATAAATTTTCTACCAAGTTTATGAGCGACAGCTGCTGTCACACCTGAGCCACCAAAAAAGTCAGCAACCATCATGTTTTCATTAGATGATGCATTTATAATTCTTTCAAGTAGGGCTTCAGGTTTTTGGGTAGCATATCCTACATCTTCATATCCCATATTAAACACTGATTTAATTTGCCAAACATCTGGGCAAGCCACAATACTATAATAGCCAATTTCATCTTTTCCATTTTCTTCATCATCTATAGCACTTTTTGATTCATTTTTTAAAGAAGGTTTAAAATCCAAATATCTTTTTATATTAAACTTATTAAATATATGTTCGCCTTTACTTTTAGCATAAAAATAAATATCATCATGTTTTTGAGCAAACTCCATCAGACCTTTTCCGCCCATAAAGTATTGCCATATAATTTCATTTACAAAATTTTCTTCCCCAAAAACTTCATCTAATAAAATTTTAACATAATGTCCTATTCTCCTATCCAAATGCACATATATACTTCCATTATCAGAAAGGACTTCTTTTATTGCTCTTAGATTTTCAAACATCCAGTTAAGATAATATTCTTTAGTCCATACATCTCCATACATTACTTCTTCAAATTCTTTTGAGCCATCATCGCCTATTAAACTATCACCATTTTTTATACTCTTCACTACATTTTGTCTCAAAATAATTTTTTTACTATAATCAGCACTACTTGCAAACGGAGGGTCTATATAAACCAAATCAACTTTAATCCCTTTTTCTTTAAGATAAGCACAAGCAGAGATACACTCTCCTCTTATAACCATATTATCTGTTTGTTTATCTTTCCCCACATGTTCCACTTTATTTAATTCATAATATGGCATACCTCTTCTTATATGAGATAATACCTCATCATTACCTTCATATTTAAGCAACCTATGAAAATTATTAAGGACTGCTTGCCCTTTTACAGTTGATACTTCATATGGTATATATTTTACAGCCATTATTTGTCCTCCTTAAAAAATTCACTAATTTTATCATTTATTTTATTTATCCTATCTGAATCACTCCAACTATCTTCAATATACAAATAATCATACTTTTTATAGTTTTCGTTATTATAATTTAGAAACTCTTCTTCAGTCCATTTTCTTTTCTTTATAAACTTTTCATCACTTGCATAGATTTTGCCTTTGGTTTCTAAAATTAAAACTTTTTTTATTTCATTTTTCTTATCTCTACTAATTATTAAAAAATCAGGAACATATTTGCCTATATATTTCTTTATTCCATTACTTATCTCATAACAACTAATTTTAAATTCTGTCAAATTATCATCTCCATTAAAATATGCTTCTATACTATTGTTTTTAAATATATCAAGTGATAATATTTCATCATATACCTGTTTTTCAAAATCACTATCAGATTTATATGGCAAATAATGATATGATTTATCTTTGATATCTAAAATATTAGTATCTTTTTCTAAACTTTTTCTTAGAATATCTGCTTGCTCATACTGTTTAATTTTTTCTAACTGTTTTATAGTTTTATCTATCTCTTCAGTATCAATTCTTTCTATCTTGCCATTGTCTGCCTCCATAATGCTTTCTACTACACTTTTATTAGGAAAATACTTTTTTACATTCTCTTCATATTTTCTTTCTTTAAAATTCTCTATATGTAAAAGTTCAGCTGATTTTGGTATTTTTTCTTCTATTTGGCTAATAGAGTGTTTGTTTGCAAATGATAAATTTATATCTCGATATACACTATCTATATCTATTAGTTCTTTTGCAAATCTAATTTCATTATCTTCGATTTTTGAATATGTGATATTAGAAAATATTTTGTTTAATTCATTATCATACTTTTTAATCAATTCATTATTAATAGTATTAAAACTTCTTTTTCTTATCTCATTACAAAATTCTTCATATGTAATTGATATACTACCATAATCAAAACTATTATTGTCAGTATCAATGTTATATCTATTATTTAATAAACCTTTCACATCCGTTTTTTTGATTACATCATTTTTTTCTTCTTTAAAATTTAATACTTTATTTAATTCATCTTTAGTGTCAACTTCTTTTATAGTTTCAATTTTAGTATTAATCTCTAAATCAATATAATCTATAGCTGGTAGTTTCAATTTTTCAGTTCTATTATAAAACTTAATAACTTTTTCAGAATTATTTTGATTTTGCAATGCTTCTATATTAGTGTGACATGTTTGCTTTAATTCTTTATTTAAAATGTTTGCATTATCTTCATTTAGCACAATCAATGCTTTTTCAATTTTATTTTTATCAATTTTTCTAAGTGCTCTACAACTTGTCTGTAAAACAACTTTTTTATCGCAATCTCCTTTTTGAGACAAAATAACTCCTGTCAAACTCTTACAATCCCATCCTTCTTTTCCTATGCCTACTAAAAGAACTACTCTTTTTATAGAATCAGGTTTATCTAATCTTAAAAATTGATACTCTGCATCTTTTTCTAGTTTATATATTTCATCTTCTTTACTTACTTTGCTCTCGCCGTAAAATCTTAATATATTGTCAGCAGTTAAGCCATATTTACTTATCTCTTTTAAAACTACTGGATATATTTCTTTATTCAATCTTTCAATTCTTCCACAATATATAGCAAGTTTTGATGTTGCGCCATTGTTATATTCTATATCAAAATTTTCAAAGAACTCCTTAATTCCTTTTTTAATAATCTTTTTACTATCTGTTGCATCACTAATTATAATTTCAGGATGCTTTAAGAAATTATCTATACCTTCTATCAATGGATAATAATAAACAATTTGTGGTATATCTTTAGTATTTAAAGAGCATAATGTTATAGGAGAATCAAGATAAGGTGTGCCACTAAAACCAGCGACAGAATTTATGTTGCCTCTTTCTGCCCATTTATTTATTACTTGCCTTGCTTTTATTTCATCACTAACTACATGGTGTATTTCATCAACAAATACAGTCAGATTTGGAATTTTACTTATAATATTTCTTAACTCATTACTTCTTTCATATTCTAATGTTTTCTTTTTATACTCATATTCATTTACATCATTTTGAATCTGTAGCAAATAATCTTCCATAGGAGATAACTCTCCGTCTTTATTAAGTATCAATTTTTCTGCATTAACTACAAGTATAAGACCAAAACTCTGTGTTGGCTCTCCATTTCTAAGTATTTTTTGGACATTAGGATTATTGACCAAATTTGATTTTTTGCCTGTCTTATCTTGATCTAATGCTTCAAATCTGATTAAACTCTTAATTTGAGATGCCGTAAGCTCTGGCAAAACAAAAGTTGGGTCAAAATTTTCTATGGTTCTAAGTGATGGAACAATAGAGTTTTTAAGCCCTGACGGAGCCATTATTAAAAAATTGTGTGCAAAATTTTTATTATCAGGCTCATTTAATGCAAAATATAAATCTAAATATATAAAACAAGCCATTAGAAATGTTTTCCCCGCTCCCATAGGAAGACTAAAAACATATTCAGCATAATTATTGGTTTTCATTATATTTTCTAATTCTTTTTGAAAATCAATATTTTCACAATTCTCTTTAATATATTCTTTTAATGTATTTAATGTTTTTACATCTTCTTCATCTGTGTCTTCATTTACATTTGAATACTCTATAAGTGTCAGTGCGATGAAATTATTCTTAAATATTTCTTTTTGCTTAGAAGTTAATTCAATATTATCCAATATTTCTGTATTACAAAAGTATCCCTCTTTTATGAGATCAATTAGGTTTTTATTTTCACAATTTATTTTTAAATATAAATAAATCTTTATTGCTTCAATTTGTGCATCACGAAGCTCGCCCTTTTCAATCATATAATCAATTAAACTATTCACAGTACATCTATCACTTTTGTACCATTCGTCTGATTTTCTTTTTATTAATTTGTAAAACATTTATATTTTGTCTCCTTGAATAATAATTAAACTTTCTTAATAATATCACTGTTAGCTTCTTTTTCTAAAGCTTCAAATCTATTATATAACTCTTTGCATACAATCTTAGCAGATATATTTTCAAAATTTTTATTTTTAAATTGATGCATTACTTTGGTTAAATATTCAAAGTTACTCTCAGCCAAGAAATTAAAAATATTAATAAGATTATCTTCTGAAACTTTATCATAAACAATATCTCTAATCTCAAATTTAATATTTGCGATTTTGTCCTTAAATGAAATATCGTCAAAACAATAAATTATACTTTTCAACTTATTTATAATTTTAAATAATTGTTTATTATCTATATTATTATTGATTAAACATATATTTTCTTCAACATCGTTTGTTATTTCTTGTGTAATTATTTTTTTAAAACTATCTTTCAACATTTCCTTATTGTTTAGCATTTCAAACATCCCTATCAACATATGGCGAAATACTTTTTTATTATACAATACATATTCTATTAATTCCTTTGATCTATTGCTTATTCTCTCTTCATACTTTTGCATTAGCTTCTCATTTTCTTGAAAACTACCAACATTATTGTTATATTCAATAATTCTATCTACTCTTCTTAGATAATTTCCAAATTCACTAATGTTATCTATAAAGTAGTCATTTTTATCATCATTTATAAAATCTTTTATCTCATCATTAGTCATATGCTTAAACGGTTTATCCTTATACTCTTCAATTATGAATTTTAATTGGTAGTTAACATCATCTATTGTAATGTTCTCGCCATCAATTAGTTTTTTCTTTAATGTATCTCGAAAAGATAAAATAAGATTTTCCGGTGTATAATATTTGAAATCTAAATAATTGACAAAACTTTTTATATGATTTTCTACTAAACTCTCTATTATATTTGAACTATTTTTATTATCTCCATTACTATGCAGCTTCTTATCATCATTCATCAATAAAGAATCTCTAATATCAGTGTTATAAATATCTAATAAAACCACTTTCAAGAAATTATTAACATCAAATTCATCATCTTCACTTATCCCCATTTCTTTTATATAATAACAAGCTTTTTTAGCCTTTTGCATTACTCTCAAATTCTTTATCTCATTACTTGCAATAAATTTTAAAATATTATCATCCTCATCTGGTTTTATATCTAATATTTTGCATATTGTTTCATCACTAATTTCATTAATGTAAAAATATATATCTATTAATTTATCCTTAAGTTTTGCTATTTCTTTTTCTTTATTATTTTCATTTTCTTTGCTTTTTTCTATTTCATATTGTTTCAAGTTCCCTATCAATATTACTTTTGCTTTTTTATTATTAATCAAATAATCAATAAACCCTTCAATTACTACTAAATCAAGTTTTGCCCTTTCAATGTCATCTACAATAATTACTTTATTAGATATATCTTTTATTGATACATATATTTTTCTAATTAAACATAATAAATCAAGAACTTTGGGTAAAACATTCAATGCACTGATTATTTTTAAAAAATAGTTTTTATTATTAGCATCCTTGTTGTCTAACTTCTCATTACTTATATTACTTACTATGTCTGTAGCTGTATTCAATAAGTTTTTCCCGTCATCATTGCTAATCAAACTAACATTTAATAATTCATTTTCCAAACTGTCATTTAAAACATCTTTTGAATCAATTCCAAATAAAGAAATATAGATTGCTTCTTTGAACTTTCCTGTTACCCCAAATGTTTTTCCTATTCCCCATTCTCCATCAATAAAGAAACATCTATTTTGTTCATCTTTATTTATAATAGTTTCAATTTCATTAACACATTGCTCTATATTCATTGGTATCCTTTTTTACACTTTATACTTTTTGCACAAATCTTCTATTTGCACCATATGAACTCTACTTGGTTCTGATACACCGTTTTCCCATCTATTTATTGTAGCAAATGAAACATTAAATAAATCCGCAAGTTTTTCTTGCGAAAGTCCAAGTTTAGCTCTTAATCTTACTAATGCCATTTTATAATCTTTCATACTTATCTCCAACATTTTTATTATAAAATATTATAACATTTTATAGCAACATTTTCAATTATAATTTAAATTCTTTGTTGCTACTTATTCTTAAATTATATCTTCTATATTATCCCATAAATAAAGAGTGTCTTATAACACTCTATTGCTTTCTATAGGGGGTGTATTTCACACGATAGCCGTTTTGCCCTGCACCCCCTTAAATCTTATAATCTATTAACTTTTTATATTTTATCAAAAAACTAAATTATTTGATATTACATTTTTATCTAAAGTATCAAAAAACCTTTATTTATGCCAACTTTTTCAAGCAGTTCCTATTTCCCCATTGTATCAAACTCGCAGTATAAATATCTATAAAAACGACGACTTTGATACAATGCTACACGATAGCACGATAAGGGGGTGCAGATTTACACGATAGGATTTTTAGTATTCTTTAGCCATTTCTTTGGTCTTGCAATGTTTGATTATAAATATTATTAATTGCTTCAAGATATAAAACAAATGAATGTTTATCTTGTCTACGCTTTAACTTGATATATTCATCTTTTATTGCTCTCCATCCATCTACCCAGTAATCTAATATTTCATTCAGTTTTTCATCTACATTTTTAGATAGATTTCTAAATGCCCATTGATACCTACCATCTTTTAAATTTCTAATGTAATAATAGCCTTCTTCAGGAGCATCATCATCTTCATATTCAATTATTACAAAATCACAACTATGTAAAATTCTTTTATTCTTTTGATCTACAACTTTTATTGTGATTGCAGAAGTGGAGTTCTCAGCAAACTTGTACTGTGTTCCTTTAATGGCTTTATTAAATGAATTTATAAATGCTTCTTTAAATTCCTTTTCTGAATAATCTTCACGATAGCTCATTAAAATCAAATTATAATCAAAATCATATCCTGTATTTCCACCAACAAATCGAGTTACCAAATGTCGATTCCCACTTCCTATCAATTTGTGTTGAAATGTAATACCATAATCTTTCTTCAAAATTTTATGGACTTTACTTAGAATATTTTCTTCAATTTCCTTTCTTACTGGGCTATACTCCTTTTTTATTACATACTCATACTCTTTCATATGAATCTCCTTTCGTTCCCCAAGCCGCCCATATAGCTTAAACTATATCGTATCATTATATCATAACATTCTTATTACTTTATATTTGTATTATATATATTTACTATTTATAAGTTATACTTGCTAATATTGATATTTATCTATTAACTTCAAAAAATTACAAGTGTTCATTACATAAGGTAGATTTTCTGCTATTTTATCTGTCATTTCTTTATACTTACCGTCAATAATTTCTTTAGTAAAACATTTATAATAAATTATCTTTAAAATATACTTAATATCATTCATTCTTCCTAAATCTGTTTGTGATAGCTCTTTTTCTAAGGTCTTTATTTTTATAATGCTGTCAACAGTTTTATTCAAAAAATAATCATCAATAAATTCATCAACACCTTTCCCTTTTATCATTTTTTCATATAATTCATTATCAAAATACTTGAGCCCAATTAAATAAATCAACAAATAGCTTCTCATAAAATATCTAATAATATCATCATCAAATGGAGATGTTATTTGCTCTTTCCCTCTAATTATGTCTTCAGGCATAAAATTATTTACTGCTGTTAAAAAACGATTAATGCTTCGCATCTCTAAATCATACTTGTTTATAATAGTCAACATAGAATTATAGATAATTCCACCAGGGTCATTTTTATTCAATTTAAATAATAAATAGTTCTCTTTACTATACTCTGGTATGTGTAATTGAAAATCTACTATTTTATCCAAGTAGTCATTAGCATTAAATCCATCGCCATAATAATTATTTATCACACTACACATTTCTTTTTTATTAAAAACAACCAGTGTTATAATATTATCAATATCAAAATAATGTTTTATACTTTCTATTATTCTTAAAGCAAACTCTGGTTTACATCTGTCAAGTTCATCGATTATTATTAATAGTTTCTTCTCTCCTTTTATCTCATTAACAAGAAGTTTTATGAATTCTTTTACTGAATTCTCATTTTCAATTTGACCTAACAGCTTCTTTTCATCAGAATCGTCAATTGTTACAAATTGTTTAATAAAGTCAATAACCTGAAATGCTGGATTTAAGTTTTTGATATAGTTCCAAGTAAACTCTCCAACTTTGTTAAGATTTATACCAATTTTCTTTTCATCAAGCTTTATACCTGATTTTATCACCAAATTATAAATTAAATTTAATAATGGGTTTTCACTACCATCATTTTCCCATGCATCATAATAAATAATCTTTGTATCGTCAAAATTTAATTCATCAACTTTTATGTCGCCATATTTATATCTATATTTTTCTTGCCATTCTTTTAAGTATTCTTTTTTGTCAAATAGTAATTCTAATTGTTTTACTAAAAATGTTTTTCCACTTCCCCATTTACCATCAAGTGAAATAATCGCAGAACTTTTTATTTGATTAATTAAATTAGCCAAAGAAACAATGCTCTCTGTTCTTTCCAGTGGGTCTTCTAATAATAGTTTTGCTAAATTATCCTCAGTTAATTGTAAATTGTAGTTTTTCAATAGTCACTCCTATTTTCATGAACTGTAAACAATATTGGTAATTCTCCTGTTGCTACTCAAACATAAATTCTCTCAAACATAACACCAACTATGACCAGTAAAATAAAGCAAACATAGTTCCTATGACTACCACATATCACATTAGTGTTAATTCATTAAATTTACTATTATTATTTCTTCTCACACACCAATTCTAACAAATTGAATGTTCAGTATTTGTCGCATTAGAAATCAAATATCCTGCCTATCAGATATCATAAAATGAGTCCTGCTGGGCTTGTAATCCACTTAATTATACCATATTTTAGATTGTTTATTAAGATAAATTTATAAATATTACTTATTCTTTAATAAAAATGGATATCATTAATTCATTTTTAAATTTCATTCTTATAATTTATATTCTTTCTTTATCTATAAATGCATATCCATTTATCGCTTCATCCGTAATTGCCTTATTTAAAATTTCTACTTCCTTTTGATATACTTTTTTTACACCGATATGCATTCTGTCTGCAGCATCAAAATTTGGTTGTTTTAAAGTTACATCACTTAAAAACTTTACATCTTTTTGTGCATGTATTGCACCGAGTGAAACCAATAAAATCATCCTTTCACTTGATATAGGACAAAGTGTATATAAATGCTGTTCTTTTCCACTATCTAAAGTTCCATTGATCAGTGGAGGATAGTTGTCACCAATAACAAAATCCTTTTGTCCTCTTCTCTCTACTACTACAAAATACAACATAAACGGAAACATATTTAATGGGTTCTTTAATAATTCTTTTAATAAATCTGCCTCAACACCTTCATAATTCATAAATCCATCTCTAATCATAAAATATTTAAATGGCTGGTCAATTTTATCATGCTTACCAACCTCAAGTATAGAACGGCAATCGAGAATTAAACTCAGATTCCTTTTCCACAAATCATTAAAGTCACCATTCGGCTGAAACATTGTATAGAAGTCTTTAGCTGCATCGGACATATTACCACTAAACTGTTTTGCAGTTCTATTATTTCTTAGAGACATTATTGATATAAAAAGTCTAAGTTTTTCTTCCTCTTCTTTTGAAATAATAATCTCTGAATCATTTAAAAACTTGTCATTTATGAGTTTTGCTATTTCATTTTCAAACTTTGACATTTTTGTTTCAATTTTAGTTGGGTTATCAGAATGATTTATTTCATCTCTATAAAGATTACGAGTCATGAATATTTCATCAGTTTTTTTAACTGATGTAGTGTTTTTTGCTTTGTCATAATAATAAAGTAGTTTATCTTTAAAGCAAAAATTCCTAAGCATAAACTGTGGAACATAATGATGTTTTATAGGCACATTAAGCACTACTAATAACTCCTCGCTTTGTCCGTTTTATGGGGTATAGTATAGTATAACTCAGGTGGTTGCATTTTATTTCAATAGTCGCACTATTACTTTTTAGGGGTTGCATTCTACTTCAATAGTCACACGATTACTTTTTTAGGGGTTGCAAAAATGCACGATTACTCTTTATGTAATAAAAAAGTGGAACCACCGCCACTTTACATTTTTATTCTTAACCATCAATTTTTTTGTAGCTTGATATTTTAATTACATAAATTAAATGTAAAACTCGTAATATGCCCTATTTATGCGACATTTTTGCAATTATGCCTGTAGTGGCTTTGTATCAAACTCGTAGTTTTAATATCAAAAACTCTTCCCTTGCTTGGTTCAAGTATATCTACCATAAGTTCAACTATTCCTTTTGGTGTAAAAAATTCACCACCTTTACTTGGGATATATTTTGCAAATGCGCCTATATAGTATTCATAAACTTGTCCAAAGAAATCACCATCTGCATCTTGCATATTAAGATTATTAGTAAAAAAATCAACTAACTCACCTAATGCAATTTTATCTAAATCACTTTTACTATATGTCTTCGGCAAAATATCTTTTAGCTGGTCATTTTGCTTTTCTAATTTTTCAAACGCAGTATCAATCTTTTCTCCAAGAATTGAATCTTTAGAATATTTTGATATATAATTCCATCTTGCCTCTTTAGGTACTATAAACACATGATCAGCAATATAATAATCATTGTCTTCTTCTCTACCATCACAAGCTTTTTTAAGTTCATTATATTTCAACTCAAACTTATCACTCACGTATTTTAAGAATACAAGTCCAAGAACTACATTTTTATAATCTGCGGGGTCACATTTATCCCTAAGCTTCTCAGCCGCTCCTCACAACACTTTTTCATCAATCTTTGCCATGTTAAATTTCTCCGCTATTATTCTTTTACATTACTCTACTATTTTTTATACATTTATAGTATTATATATCTATAATATTTTTAGATGCTCCAAGAACCCCCTACACCCCTCAACTATATCAGCATATGACTTCTCAAAGTCTCTTGTGTACCAAGGGTCAGCTATGTCTTTTCCTTTCAATTTTTTGTTATTGGAAAAATCAAGTATCTTGTATATCTTATTATCTATATCTTTACCTACTACCCTAAGTACTCCATTTATATTATCATCCTCTGCTACCAGTATATAATCAAATTTATCATAATCAGATTTTATAATATTTCTTGAAACTTTTTGATTAATCTCACTATTTCTTATACCATGTATATATAGACATTCTTTTGCCGCAGGGTATACAGGTGAACCAGGATCATATACAGAGCTACCTGCTGATTCTATATAAAAGTCTTCTTCTATGCCTTCTCTCTTCACGATATCTTTCAAGATAAACTCTGCCATCGCTGATCTACATATATTCCCATGACATATAAACAAAACTTTAATCATAGAGTATTTGCCTCAATTATCTCATCAAAATTAACATGTTCATTTTATTTCTTTCTTACTTCTTCTAAAATCTCTGAAAGTAACTCCACTTCACTTGGTCCCGTAGGAGCAGCTTCTTCTTCTTTCTTTTTTACAAGCTTTTCAGACGCTTTATTAATTGCCTTTATCACAAGGAATATCACAAATGCAATAATTATAAAATCTATTATTGTCACAAGGAAATTTCCTATGCCTATAGTTATAGGTTCTTGCACAAGTGTACCTGTTTCATCAAAAATACCTTCCTTTATAACTATATTTAAATAACCAAGATCAATACCTCCAGTAATTTTGCCTATCACAGGCATAATTACATCACTTACAAGAGAACTTGTGATTTTACCAAATGCCGTAGCAATAACTACACCAACTGCCATATCAAGCACATTACCTCTCATAATAAATGTTTTAAATTCATTAAAAAAATTTTTCATACATTCCTCCTAAGTACCTAAGTTCTATCTCTACCAATTTCTTAACATTTTTTCTACAATCCTAGCACATTTAAGTGAAAAGTCTGCTTCTTTTTCTTGGTATTCTGAAATTTCTGTCACTCCTGGAGTATCAGATATTGTACGTATTATCACAAATGGAGTTTTGTTGAGATAACATACTTGTGCAATGGCACCACCTTCCATCTCACAACAAAGTCCTCCAAAACTTGATACAATCTTTTCCAAATCTTCTACTGATGCAATAAATTGGTCGCCAGTACATACTCTCCCTTTATATACATTAGTATGTTCATCAAACTCACTTGCTACTTCATATATTTCATCTATAAGTTTTTCATCAGCCTTAAATGATACTAGTCCTGTATATGGTATTTCTCCTCTTTCATAACCTATAGGTCTTGCATCAAAGTCATGCTGTACTGCATCTGTAGATATAACTATATCACCCATCTTAAGTTTCTTATCAAGTGCTCCTGCTACACCTGTATTTATAATTTTAGTACATCCTAATTGATTAATAAGAGTGCTCGCACATATTCCTGCATTAACTTTACCCATATCACATTTTACAACTACTATATTTGCATTGCCAAATGTCCCTATAGTATATTCCATACCTGCAAATGTCTTTTTCTCATTAATTGTCATTTCCTCTTTAATTGATGCAACTTCTACATCCATAGCCCCAATAATTCCTATAATATCACCTGCACTTGCTGTACTATCAATTTTACTGCTGCATCCCGATAAAAATAAAACTACCGACAACATAAATGACATATAAATTGTTATTACCTTTTTCACATTCATAAAACACCTCTTTTATAAATCTATGGTTCATCAAAAAGCGTAAAATATTTGCTTTTTCAGGCTAAAGTGCCCATCAGAACCTATAAAACTAATTTTACCACATTTTTATCAATTCTCCAAATGAAAAGCAGGTCTACAAAACCTGCTTTTGTCAAAATTATCTGTCATTTCATTTAGCTACTAAACATAAGCTAATATATCAATCGGCCTATCTACATTTGCAAGATATTTACTGTAATTTTTCTCTTCGTCAGTCACATCCCTTATACCAACCCCATAATTTGCTCCTATAAAAAAAATCTTGCACTCTATCGCTCCACGTAAATCATACTTGGTATCTCCTATCATGCACACTTTATCAAGATCTTTTACCCCACAATCTTCCATAGCAAGCTTCATAATGTCTGCCTTTGTAAGACCACTTTCATTTACAGAGCCTCTCAAAGTATCAAAGTACTTGGTGAGATCATTATAATCAAAAAGTGGTGTCACACATTTCATAATCTTATAAGTCGCAAGAGCTATCTTATATCCATTGCCTTTTAATGATTTAATAACTTCAAGCATCCCTGGAAAAAGTTTTGCATTGAGTAGTTCTTTTTCCATATAATACTTTCTATATTCATCTATAATCTCATTTATTCTTTCTTCACTACACTCTGGGTAATACCTTTTAAAAGATTGCAATGCAGGCGGTCCTATAAAAGTACTAATTTCCTCATCAGTAAGTTTTCTAAGTCCAAGTTTTTCAATAACTGCTTTAAGAGAATTAAGTATCGTATCTGCAGTATCAAATACTGTACCATCTAAATCAAATAATATTAAATCATATTTTCTATTCATATCTTACTAATGCACCCACTTACCATCATTTCCTATTGTATAACCATCAGGAGTCACACCTGATTCCATCATGCTTCCATCTTGCTTAAAATAATACCATCCACCAGCAAGTTCTCTCCAGCCTATAGACATCTTTCCTTGTTCAGCTCCTGCCTTCTCATTAAAATAATATTTCTTATTGGTTGCATCTGTGAGCCAACCTGTAACCATATTGCCATTTGCATCAAAGAAGTACCTACTATCTACCTTCGTCATCACGCCATTAATATTAACCATGCTACTCATAACTGCCCATTGGTTTTTCGCCACTTGAGTATTGCCATTCGCATCTACATATGTAAGTTGCCATTTACCATTTGTACCTACTTTCCAAGTAGAATTACTTGTATTATTATTTACAGGCATAGCACTAATTGCTGCTTCTACTTTTTGTGCAGTCTCAGGTCCACCGCCTCCAGCACCAGATGCTATCATCGTTCCAGCAAGTATAGAACTATCACCCATACCGCCTCCACTTATGTAGCCTCCACCGC
>AUXO015830549.1_pt1 | contig 19832 bp, 18 predicted proteins | sample 768731 | NCBI WGS metagenome assembly AUXO01 (sample SAMN02715735, study PRJNA202380) | gut metagenome | biome: sheep rumen | host: Ovis aries | place: New Zealand: Palmerston North
TCACTTGTAGCTAATACACCTACTTCTCACATACTTTCATACAACTATGAGTTAGGTTTTGAAAATCTTTTCGTAGATGATACATCTTCTATTTACAACAAAGATGAATTAGCTGTAGATATACTACAGTCGTCTAGCGTAGGATTTGTATTAAGTAGAAAACTTAAACCTATCCAGGCTCGTATAACTACATTGGAGGCTTTCGCAGATTCAGTATCTAAGGCACTGTCATATGCTAACGACATAAACAGTAGAAGTTATTCAAAATGGCATGAGCTTGCTGATAATGATTTGCTAGGTGTTCGTAGACGTTTTGAAGCTATAGATAACTGGACAGCTCTAAAGAGAATTGTAGAGGTTGCAGAGTATAGACAACGTGAGCATCGTATCTTTGACCTAGACCTAGCTCGCAGCTTACCAGGTTGTGAGGAACACAACAGAAAGGTTTGGCAGTTCATTAGCATGTCTGATAGTGTAACAAAAACAGACTTCAGTATCGGAGGTGGTGATCTACTAGGCTCTTACGACGTCAGCGGTGTACTAGTTGTAGATCCTGAAGTACTAACCAGTGTAGGTTTAAATGATTATGCAGTAAAATGGAATAAGTATGACGGACGAACTATACATGTTCAATACTATAAGACCGGTACAAAAATCAGTACTTTAAGTCAGGATGTTATATACCTTGAAGGTAGAGAGACTACATCGCAGTTAGGTAACTTCTATAAAACAGCTAATGAACCTAAAGCTACTAGCTTGTTAAATACTGATAAAGGTTGGTCAAATCAGTCAGAGTACTTAATCTACAAAACAATTAACAATTTGTTTGCTAGTTTGTTGAACGCTGGTGCAAATAATACATTGGGATTGAGTAGTTCTCAAAACGAGAATAACCTATTCTACACATTAATGAAATTGGTTTATCCTGTTGGTTCTATATATCTAGATGTGTACGTAAGCGATAACCGAAACGATGTAAATAGCTTAAACCCAGGTGTTCGTTTTGGTGGTAAGTGGGCATTACTAGAGGAAGGTGTATTGGTAGCTGATCCTAATGCTACTAATACAACTCATACAAGTGAGGCATCTAGATTTGGAGCTATTAGTCCTATTAAGAGTTCTACTGCTGCGACAGCTTTAACAGTAGGTCAAATACCTTCACACTCACACTACATGCAACACGTACACGACCGCGGTTCATACGAGATTACAGGTACATTTACAAACGACGATAACAGATCTCGTATATGTAGTGGAGCCTTCTCGTACTCATACGACGTATATCATAACGATGGTTGGGACGGTTGGGTCCGTAACAGTTTAATGGAGTTTAAAGCTTCAAACGGCTGGACTGGTGTATCAGGTAAATCACCTGACTATACAAACTCAACAGGAAACAGTGAAGTACTTAAACCAGAAAACTTAAAGAGACATCGTGTTTTAGCTTGGATTCGTATAGCTTAAAATAAAGGTGGGCTTAAAGCCCACCTTTTAATAACTATTTCCACTAAAATCTAGTTTAGCATCTTTTATCCATTTCTCAAAAGACTTTTGTAAATTATCGGTAAAATCAGCATTACAAAAGGTACGTGCTTGATGTACAGCAGATTCACTTCGAACTTCAATACAACCAATATACTGTTGATTTTTATCCTTTTCTTCAACTACATAAACAATCAAACATTGTTTATCTACAACACGTTGATCATAGTCAAAACTACCTACACAAATATGTAAAGCTTCTCCAATCTCAACTAAACGTTTTGTATCTTCAGCAAGTCTATAAAAATATTTTACACCTTCAATTTCATAATCTTTTTCATATCTTTTCTTTTGCTTATCTGTTAAATCAAAATGAAGAATCTTTTTACCTAATAGCCGAACTTCAGCTGAAAGTACGTCGTGAGATTTTCTACAGAATCCATACCTTAGAATAGTCTTAACCGCTCTAGAGTCTTTTTCAAAACGATCTGCATTTTGTTCAAGAGCACGATACTCGTCATACCAATCTGACTTTGGAAGGTTTGTATCACTAAAAAGAATCTTAAAAGCTTTTTTAGGTGAACAACCATAAGTTTCTGTTAAGAGCTTATATACAGGTTGACAATCAAATAGCTTACGAGTATCTAAAAAACTTGTTTGAGGCACGATAGCAATTTGACACACTCCAGAGTCAGTATTATAATTGACCTCTGTAATAGCTGCTCTTTTAGCTTTTCCGCGATTTGGAAAATAACCAATAACTTCTCTAATCAATCCGACATCTCTAACTTCAAAATAATGTGTAAGGATATAATAAGCTACAATTGTATAGGGATCTTCCAAATAAAGTTTTTTAATTGTAGTCGGAACTCCTCCGAAAGTCTCCTTAAAAATATTTGTATCGTTCTTTACGGTTGAAAATGGATTTAGATGTATATCTCGTAACACATCCTCGTTTGCGCATCCAAGATTACACATTTTGGTACAAATATAAAACAAGCGCGGCTCTGTTGGAAAATAACAAACAGCAAGAGCAGACATTAAGCTGTCAATCTTAAAATCACTACAAACATCTTTACCGTACTTTTTAACTACAAAACCTTTTATAAGTTTTTCAAGCTTTTCAAAAACAATGTCCGGAATTGTCGCATTGTATATTCCATCAGGATCTCGGTTAAAAGGAAACTCTCTTTGCAGAACTCTTTCAATGTTAACTCGAGATGTTGTACCAACTTTGAAGCGATATGAATCTGTATCAAAATAAATCTTTACCTTTAGTCCATTTATGTCTTGATCAATTTTGTAACGTACAAAGTTCAAGTCTACGGCTACAGCTAAATCATCCTCGTTAATACTAAACTCAGCGCTGTACATATAAGACATGTTCAAAAAGCTCGTCTCTTCGTCAAAGTCATCTGGAATGTACAGTATTAACGCACTGCAGCAAGGATTATTCCTAACTTGTTTGACTACCTCTTCGATTGGTAATGTAGGAGATTTTTTCCATTTAATTACATTATCTATAATGTTTTTCTCAGCTTCCCAAATCTGACCCTTTTTTACAAGATAGATCTCATCTAACCAAGCTTCCGGGATCAACCAGTCTTTTTCACCTTCTCCGTACGTATACCATTCCGTTCTTTTTAGAACCTCTCCATCTTTTGCCAAAGTAGGATCCGTAACTCGAATTGGATGAGAATTAATGTGAACTGAATTAATGCTAAACCTACTTAACTTTGGTGCTGAGTACTTTAATATTTTTGGTTCTTCTTTATGTTTAAGCTTCATTTAGACTTCCATTGTACAAGGTTTTCTGGTCAGGTCTGGTTGTTCAAAGTACCTTTCAAAGGCTTCACGAACCTTATTATATGTAAAATCTTTTAATCTGTAATACACTTCCTCAAACTGTTTTTCTGCAAACTGCATCCGTTCATAGAGGTCATCAATTTCAGAAATCGGTAACAAGTAATACCATTCAAAATCACCAGGGTAATTATCCGGCCAAATAAGGAAGTTTCCATTTTTGAAAACATCTAGAACGTATCCATCTATTGATCTTTCCAAATCAGAGAGTTCTTTGTCTGTAGCAGCTACTTGATCTATTTCAATTTCGCGATATTCACTCCACTTGTTAGCGTAGTCAAAACGATTTTTACCTGCGTGATCTATATCCCATCCATTATTGAAACAATGACCTTTAACAAGAATATTATCTTTACACAACTGATTAGAGTCTTCGTGAGTTTCGATAATTACGTAACCCTCCTTGTGAACCAAGGTATGTAGTTGTATCCAACGTTCACAAGTAGGTTTATCAGAATTAGAATAAACCCTTTTTGTTTCCTCAGGATAGTCTCTTGTCCAAACTTCAAACATGTTTTGTACTCCCTTTCAAGAAAGAAATTGTCCAAGTTTTTACACCTGGACAAAATATAGATTTTATTTTCCGTCTTTGTTCAACTCTACATTCTTTACCAGTCTGTAAAGTTCCTGTTTATCTGTTTTACCTTGATCAACCTGAAAATGATAAGCAACCTCCAACATTTTCTTAAAAAGTGGACCAGGCTTTCTTCCGAAAGAAATCAAGTCTGTACCTTTTAAGATTGGCTCTGGTATTGCTGTTTTTCTTAACTGTTGAATATGTTCATCAGCTAAAATTACATTCATCATTCCTCTGTCGTTTGGCATGATGTTTTTAGAACCAAAATCATCTCCGGAAGCTACAATTACCAGCTTGTCAAAATCAGGATGATGTAACATTCTCATGTTGTCTAAATCGGAATGATGTTCCAACATTGTATGTACGTCCATGTGTTTTTCAACAACATAAGTGATAAAGTCAATCTCCTCGTTTGACATTTTCAAAGCCTTGCAGAACTGTCTTGCAGGTTCAATACCAACAATCGGATGATCTACAACTTTTGGTATAGACTCCTCAATTAAAATCTCATCTTCAGTTCCTTCAAACAATTTGAAAGAATGGTGTTTGATTCCCAATTTAGAGTGAACCTTACCGATATCATGTAGGAATGCTCCCAAAACGATTAAGAATCTGTCCTCTTCGTTGAATTGAGGATCGCCAAATACCCAACACTCCTCTGAAGCAAATTGTACAACCAGCTTTGTATGATCCCAAACTGTACCATTTACAACTGGTGTCCAGCCTCTTAACACATCAAGGTTCGTAGGAATACCGTTTTTATGTTCTAAACCAAAAGAGTCAAAAGTTCTTAATTCTGTTACACCATCTTGTTGTTTTGACCAAATAGATCCCTCTGAATGCCATCTAATAGCCTGAGGAACCTTTTTCATCTGATCTTTCAAGCTTGCAATACCGGAAACATCTGCAACTCTCATTGCGAAGAATGCATCCTGAACGGTTTTTGTTGAAAACCACTTGCCTGCTAAGATCTGTTTGAATTCTTTTAAGACTCTTTCTTTCGAAACACCTGTAAAAGTAAGAGCTCCTGTCATGTCTTGCATTTCCTCTACTGTATAAGGACATTCAAAACCCTTCTGCGACAAGAAACGGACAAATCGAAAAGCTCTTAACGGATCCTCTAACAAACGATCATATGGATTACCAACAAAGTATAACTTGTTATCACGAATATCGTGTAAACCTCTACCAGTTGGATCGATGATAGCTCCTTCCATATTTTCGTACAAGGCGTTGATTGTAAAGTCTCTACGCATTGCGTCTTCCTCAATTGAAGCATCTAAGGAAACTTTTGGATGTCTACCTTTTGTTTCATCTTTACGGAAGGTAGCAATTTCGATTTCTACTAGCTCTCCGTTAATATCAACCAGCGGCATTGTTACACCGAATTGTTCTGAGTTTTTAGAAACGTTTGAGAATTTATTAAAAACCTTATGTAAGTCTTTTGGAGTAGCTTCCGTTGTAATATCGTAGTCATGTGGTTCTTTTCCCATCAACTCATCGCGTACACAACCGCCAACGAAATAAACTTGGTAGCCTGCTTTGTAAATCGGAGATAAAACCTTTTCAATAAGATCTTCCTTAGTAATCATACTTATATTATAGGTTTTTCTTCAAGATTTCTAACAAAAAAGTGTGTACGTTTTTAAACATTATATAGAAAATGTTTAAACCCCAAAAAGTTTTTAAAGTACACACTTTTTATTTTTAAACAAAAAATAAGGTGTAACCAATTAAAGGTTACACCTTATTTGTAATATCTTAAAGATTACTCTTCTTTAGATTCTTCGGTTGTTTCAGTCTTCTTTTTGAGAAGCTTCTTTACCTTTTTAGGCTCCTTTACCTCTTCGGTATTTTCTTCAACTTTATCTTCAACCTTATTTTCAATCTTTGGTTGAGCAGCTGTTTTGAAAGTGAACGACTGTTTTACGAACTGACTTTTTGGAATTTTAATAGACATAACTCCATGCTTAAACTCGTAAGTCAATCCCTCTACGTCGTACTTTGTAGGGTCAATAAAGATCTCTTTGTGATAAGAGCCATCTACACCTTTACTACCTTTCAACACGTAGGCCATCTTTACAGGTGAGTCTTCTTTTGTCTCTTCTGCAATATCTACTCTGAGGTAGTCATCTGCAAATGACAAACCAACCCTTTCAGGATCTACACCAGCTAGGAATACCTTTACAATCATTTCCTTATTCTCGGTCAAGAGAATATCCATACGTGGGAAATCTGTACCGCGAACCAATGGATCGGGTAGTTTGTTACTCAAACGTGGAGGTAGAATAACTCCAAGTGAGTTGCACATAGGTGTGAGATTCTCAACAGACATCTGCTCTATAATGTCCTTAGGTAGACTGTCTACAACTTTTCCGTTTACGTAGTAGGTAGTTTTAGTTTTACCATCTACATCAGTAGTAATCATTTCAGCTACATTACCGCGCGGATCTTTGTAAACTTTTCTGTAACAAGATGTGTTGGAAAGATTAGATGAGAAGAGGTCATTAAAACCTACACCAAAAAGACTGTTGATAGTGGCATCGAAGTAGTCACTAAGTGTTTTGAAACCGTTCATAACGCGTTTCCTCCTATAAATGTTTTAATCAATATTCTTTCGAATTGTCTTAAATCGGTAGCACCGCCTTTAAGTTTCTAATAAATATTGTCAATAGTAATTAGTGGAGTTTTCAATTTCTGAAGCACCGTTTTTCAAAACTAACTAAATTATTAAAGGAAAGAGGAGCTAGTGATGTCAGAATTCAATTTTGATGAATTATTTGATGCAGACGAAACTACAAAAACAATTTCAGAATTGTGTAGTGAATATAAACTAGATAGACAGGAGTCTTATTTAATCTGTGAATTTCTAACAGATTTGTACGGTGAGACATATGATTTAGGTGATTACGTAGATCCAGAGGATTTTGAAACAGCTTATGAAAATATAGTTTCAAATTCTTTAGGTACATTTAGAGAGCCTAAAAGACCTGTTTACGACGAGATGTTTAATTTAACAGAAAGTAAAGGTGTAGGTGATATCACTACAGATGACCTTAAAAAAGCTTTATTAGTATTAGGTATCAAAGCACCTGATGCTAAGTTTAAAGATGACAATCCTTGGGTTGATGTAGATCCAAAAGAGTATATCAGTAAAAAACTTGGAGAGGATACTTCAGTAGATAAAATTATTTCAGATGGTCGAAGGTCTGTAAAAATTGACGAAAACACAAGAATCGGTAACCTGTTAAGATTCTTACAAGGTGATAGCGCTCTTCGTTACGCATCATATGGAATACCAGACGATTGTGAAGTTAGGTTTATTTCCTTAACAGTATCTGATAGGTCAAGCGAGACATCTGATGCTATCTTAACTTTAGGTACATATCCTAAACAAGCAATACGAGTAAGTCTTAGAGGTCTATTCGAATCTCAATTTAATAAATACATTAATAAGGGATTTGGTAAACAGGTCAGAAAGTGTGTACAGAATGCGGTATCAGAGGATAGAGTTCTAATGCTTCAGGCCGAGGATGGTAAGAACTTTGTAGCATTCTTAAAACCAAATTCGCCTTCTACGGTGGTTAGCAAATTCAAGGCTTTAATGAATACATTAAATCCTGATAACGGCTTTAAAGACTTCTGTAAGGCTTTAAAGATTAATGCACCAATTGATAATCTCTTACGTAAGGGTGCAGATTTAGCTAACGCTGTTTCTGGTTATAGATTAAACCTTAAAGTTAACGGCGATAAAGAAAAAATGCAAGACAAGAAAAAGGTTACAAAAGAATCTTGTAATAATGCAGAGGATGTAAGCAGGCTTATAGGTTTCAACAATTGTGTAACAGAACAGGTTGTTGAGTTTAACCTAAACAATACCGATATCGAAAGTTTAAAGAACCTTAGTAACCTCTTAAGAGAGGAGGATACTAAAAAACTAAAGGAGTTGGTAAATCAACTATTACCAAGTACTGAAGATAACGCACCTGCAGAGGATTCTAATACAACAGATCAGTCAAAAAATGACAAAGATAAGAAAAATAAAAAACAGAATAATAAAGCAGGTTCAAAAGGTAAAGCTAAACCTGCAAGACGTTCAACCACCTCCACAAGTACAAAAGACCTTAAAAAGTTGAAAGGTAAATATCCAAGTATTCAGAGGACTAGGGATATCGATACTGTTGTTAATAAACTTAATAGTATTAAACAGAAGTTAGGTATCAATACAACAGATAAGTTACATAAAGCTGTTGACGACTTTGAACCGTTAATGTAAAATTAAAGGAGAGCATATTATGAAGAAAACAAACGATACAATGAAAAATCTTTTAGGCCTTAACGAAGAGTTCGTTTTGGATTTAGATACTCAGAATGAGAATTTTAGTCTAAATGAAGACGAGGATGAAGACGAGAGTGCTAAAGATCAACCTAAAAAAGATGAACCTAAGTCTGACGACAAGTCAAATGAAGAGTCTGGTGAAGATGAAGATGAAAGTGCTAAAGGCGTTGAAAAATCTGATAAAACCGATCCAAAAGAGGGTGACGATGAGGGTGCTAAAAAACATAAACACGAACCAGATGTTAGATCCTCAGAATTGAAAACAGACTTAACTGAATTAGACAACAAGGTATTAAACGCACAGACAGCTGTAGATGTTGCAAATGTACTAAAGTTGTTTTTAACTAAAATTGCTAAGGATGCTGCAGAGCAGATTAAATAAGGAGTGACAAATGCCTAAGAATTTAGATAGTGCATCGAAAACTGCTGAACTAGACTTTACAAATGTAAATGCTTGTAACGACATAATTGCGAATGCAGCTGCAGTTCAACACGAGCAGTTGTTAGCAGTAGCTAGTATGATTCGTCAATTTCTTGTTAAAGTAAATTCAGAGGATTTGTTTTGGCGCACAGAGAAAAAGAAATATTTCAATGATAGAGTTGGTCAGATTTTTCTACAGAAATTAGCTATAGCATATGTTTACTATTATGCAAAAGGTTTGGAAGTAAAATATTTTAAGAATAAACTTGCAGTAACATCTGAGGCTACATCTGCAGTAAGAAAATTCTTTGAAAGTATACAGGATACACCCGACTTCAAGTTCTTTGTAAGTCTATTGAAGGATGAAGGTACTTTTGTACCTAATGGTACCTTTGGTAAAGGTTGTAAAACTGCCTCAACCTTTATAGATGGTGTAAGAACTAGTAACATCATGCAGACCATATTTCAGAATGACGATAGTACCAGAACTGATAGTTTAAGTCTAGATGATCTCATGAATAATTTTAGCAATATTCAAGTGGATAAGAACGATCGTGTCAATCTCTCTAAGATCAAGGACTTTCTCTTCAATGCAGATGAGCCGGAGGGTGTTGAAGGTATAGTAAGATTTTATTTAAACTTTTATGCTCTCGTAGCTTATAACTATGACAATAGGTCAAGTTTTACAATAAACCTGGAGAATCCTGACTCTTTCTTTCATAGGGCGATCAAAAATCTAAGTAGGAGGTCAGGCGATGAAGCTGGAAAAGCGTACCCTATAGATATGGGAAAAGTTGTTGAGGATTCTTTAAAGAAGCAAGGATTGGTAGGTCGTCCACTAGATATGTCTACGAGTAGTGCAGTTAATGAGGTTTTGTCTAAATTAAAGACCTCTTTAGCTGAGGTTAAAGAGAAGCTCGATTCAGTTAAACAAAACAAAGATAAGCCAAATCAGGATCAGTCTGTTGAGGATGATAAAGATTTAGTAAATCAGTTAGCTATGAATATGGCCGACTACATGACAGGTAAAATTGATGCTAATACCTTCCAGAGTAGAGACTTTCAGATTAGACACTCTAATGGACAGAGTATGGAGCTAAATGAGCTCGAACAATAGTTTTCTCGCTATACAACTATATTATTTTATAAAGGAGTTTAGTAATGGATAAGGTTACTTACGATGACGTATATGAAATTGCTGCTGAGGTAGCTGAGGAAACTATTAAAAAGTTTTTACAGAATTTGGTAAAACTTGTACCGGCTGCAGAAGATGTAGTTGATGACATTAAAGAATCTCAGTATGAGGAGCTTAAAAGACTAAAGCAGGCTGAAAGTCAGCAGGAGGTTTATACATCTAAGCGTGCAAAAATTAGAGAGCAAGCTAGGTCACAACCAATTATTCCAGTGAATGATGAAGATGAAGAGGAGGATGAGTTTGCAGCTATTGCGCATCCTAGTAGAGCACAGGGTACGTCAAGCTTAAAACTCGATGAAGCTTTAAGTCAGATTCCTCTAGAATCTTCGGACCTGTACGGCGGAGCAGCATCTTCACCTGTAGATGATAGTCAAATTGTACCTTGTGAAGGTTTGGACGCATAAGGAGTTTTTCTTAAAATGAAAAAGAGTGAGTTAAAGTTAATAATTGCAAAAATCATGAATAGGTGTGGACTGGAAAATCCAACAAAAATTACTTACGACTGGACGGATGATCATCAGGTTTATTTCAAGTTCTTTTTTGACTCACTATACCTTCCAAAAGACTTACAGATTAATGAACCAGATATTCAGAACACATTCTTAAGAAAAGATGTATATGAATTTAAAGATGAATTTCAGATCTTAGAGGTTAATAAAAAGGAAGGTTATGTAAAAGTTTTACCTGATGATCAACATTTTAAGGTAATTAGAAATTACAAAGACGCAAAAGAGATTCATAAGGATGAAGAGTCTGTTTATCTAAATGCATCTAATAGACTTAGTGAGGCTTTCATCAGTAACAATAATTTGATTCTTCATGAATCTGAAGAGGAAGATACTTCAGCAAAGAACCCTGTAGATGCTGCGATAGATGCAGTTAAGGGTGATATGCCAGATGCTGCCGCAAGTGAACAGAACGATAAGTTTGAACAACAGAAAGCTGCAGATGAAAAGAAAAAGGAAAAAGAGGAAGCAGCTTCAAAACCTTCAGGTAATTTGGATGTATTCAGTTATTTCAATCCGTTGAGTAATTCTTTTGATACTGAAAATGTTTTACAACAGATTGTAGATAAGATGCAAGGTAATGCGGATGAAGGTAAAGGTATAGACTATGTAGTTTTCGAAGAGTTCTTTGGAAATAACGATGATTATCCTCAATCTAAACTTATAGCTTATAACCTTATATTTAAGGGTATAGAGAGTAAGTTGAAGGGCAAAGATTCTTCAAACTTCCTTGGTATAACAGTAAAGAACAATAATGCTAACGGTATTCTTGAAGGTAATACTGATAAAATCAAGGTAATTAACGACTACTCGGATGGTAGAGCTCAAGAAATTATTAAGCTTGCAAACATTAAAGGCCTAAATCTTGATCAAGTAGAGACACCTGGAGACGTAGGTTCTTTTACAGACACTACAAAAAATTCATTCGAAAGTGCTTTAGGTATTGCTAAGAAAATTGTTGAAAGATATGTAGATCAGGTAAGAGAAAAGGGCGGCGTATTCAAATTAAAGAACACCGACAAGAAGAATGAAAAACAAGCTGAAAAGTTCTACGCTGCTTTAAGAGATTTGTCTAGTAATAAAGCAGCGGCTAAAGCTTTAGCGTTCTGTTTTGATGTGTACGGAGGAGAGAGTCAAGACGCTGCAGACAAGGAATTCTATCGAGCTGTAAAGGATAAATCACTCCTTACCATAAAAAGACTACGATTTGAACAAAAGATGGGTAGGCATATTAACTACAGTAAAGGTGATTTGCTGTCTTTAGTTTCTAAGGAGCTTGACAAGGCACAAGCGGGTTGGAAAATAGGTCAGCAAGCTAATGATATACACGACGATGGCGATGCTCACGGAGGATTTACTTTCGGAGGTAAAAACGTATCATTAAAGAGAACATCAACAGATAAGAACAAGGATGAGAAACCAGGTAAAGATCGTAAACGTCAATCTAGATTCCCTGTAGACTTTTATGCATTTATAGCTAATCAAGCCGACTTCAAATCTTTATACGACCTATTCAATGCTGACGGCGAATGGACGTTAGATGATGTAGTTGGTAAAATTCCAGATTCTGTTGAAGATGATGTAGAGAATAAGAACAAAGATAAAGAAGGAGAGAAAGATTCAGGAAAGAAGAATCCTTCAAACTCTAACGGTGAAAACAGGGATTCTCAGGATAATTCTCAAAATAACAACTCAAGTACGAGTGAAGGTGAAACAAGTTCTGAGAATTCGGAATCTACAGGAGATGTATAAATGTTTATAAAATACACATGTGATAAATGCGGAAAGACTAGATGTTTTTCCAAAATACAGACGGACGAGGTTATTTGTCCAAACTGTAATACAGTAATGACAACACCTCGAGCTGATGTAGCTGTAGAGGTAATGACTACACCTGAAGCCCGCTATTTAGGTGATGAAGCTTTATTTAATACAATCGGTGATAGAGTTTCAAAGAAGCATAGAATACGACATGTAACTAAATAACTATATGAGTGGCTTAAATACAGAAAAAGATGAACAAAACGAAAAATTAGGTAACGAGATTCATATTACTGCAAGGACTAACCTGTTTCAGAGGTTAGCCGCTCGATTTGGTTTTGCTGTAGTAAAAAATAAGGAAACATCCGCAAATAAGAGATTAAAATCTACATCAACCCTAAAACTTATAACTAGGCCAACAGAGTCTCAACTCAAGTCTAAAGATGTTAAAGGTGAGTTAGATTTAATAAAAAGTTTAGTAGGTCAAACAAAACTCAGTAGTAGCGTAGCAGAGCTTTTCGATGAATGGGCAGATGATACACAAAATACATATAGAAACATACAGGAGCGAGAAGAGAGGTTAAACGCTTTAACATACATGTGTGATAACGAAGGTATTGTAAAAGCTGCTGTAAACTTGGTAGCTTCAGAGTCCTCTAGTTTGACAGATCGTGTAGCATTTAACGTTATTAGTGAGGATGAGCACTGGCAGGAACGTACAAATGCGTTACTAAAGGATGTTTGGAAGTACACTCAAAATACAATTTACTCATTAGCTTGGGATATTTTCTTATACGGTGAAGCATTTCAAGCTAGGGAAATATCTAGCGCAGGTGTAGTAGGTATTGAAGCAGTTAAGGTAAATGAGATTGTTGAACGTCTTGAATTTAAGGCTTCAAAGATGGCTGAATATAATTTACAAGTTACCGGTGGTGTTGGTGGACAGAGTTCAGGTTTTACATTGAACATGACTACACCTACAAATGGTAGTTTTGGTACAAGTAACTTGACATTCAGTCAGAATATGCATAAAACATCATATACATCTACAAACGAGTTGTTGAAAAACTACATTGAGAATATTGTAGATGTAAGCTCTACAGAGTGGTTTACACCACACCTAATCGGTTATCGTATTTATAATGATCAACTTGTAGCTCCTTGGCAGATATCACACTTTAGACTTAACGCAGATGTATCTGAATTCTGGCCTTACGGACAACCAAGTTTGTTAGGTTGTTTGTCAGCTTGGAAGCAGTTCCAGCGTGTAATGGGATTAGACGATCTAGCAACACTATTAAACATGCCAAAGTACATGTACAAGGTAAAAACAGGTGGTGCTACAACTGCAAGAGCTATGGATATTGTTAGTACAGTAAAAGAGAGGTTTGAAAACGTAGGTTTAGCTTCATATAGTGCTGGTATGGAAGGACCTAGTTTGTGTACAAATATTTGGACATCTGATGACTTGGTAACCATTGAAAAAACAGGTGGAGATGGTACAACAGATGGTAGTAACACAGATAAGATGAAATTCTTCTACAACAGATTAGCATTAGCAACGGGTGCTCCAATGACATATTTCGATCCAAACTCAGAGGGTTTCCAAATGTCAGGTGTAGCATTACAGGCTTTGTATAGACCGTTCCGTACATTGGTTGAATCTATCAGATCTGTTATTATTGAAGAGGTTGAAGACACAATTCGTTTACACGACTCTATTGTAAAAGTAGATACACCAGATTTCGTTTTAACATTGAACGTAGAGAATCCAGTAGCAACAGAGGACTTGTCAGCAAGATTACAGTTGGCAGATGGTGTAATGGATGCAGTAGCCAACTTGTTAGGCTTATCTGATAAAGCTGAATTACCACAAACAGTAAAGAAAGATGTTTTATCTAAATATGCAAGCTTATCAGTAAGTGAATTGGATAATTACCTAGACACAATGAAAGAGGAAGGTCCTACTAAGGATGCAGAATCTGAAGGTGGAGAGGGTGAAGAAGGATTTGACGATGAAGGTTTTGAAGATGAAGGATTTGACGAAGGTTCTGAAGATAACGGAGACTTCGAAGAGTCTTATAGAGGTACAAAGAAGAGGTTAATTGAAGCTAGATATAGAGCAGCAAAACCAGAGATAATTCAGTATTACATTACTGAACAGTTAGGTAAATTGGTTATTCCAAAATCTATAAGTCATTTCTGTGATGGATTTAATTCAAAAAGAAATGCCGAATACTCGGCATTCTTGAAGGAAAGAGCTACTAAAAAACACGGAAAATCTAAACTACAAGGTTAAAGTTCTTCTTCGTAAGCTTCTTCAGCTATAAGTACTGTTTCACCGTGCTGACCTGGTCCGGACATTTTTTCTGACCAGGTTAACTTACCACAACCTTTATTAATGTGTACAATAGCCTGTTCAGGTATACCTTTAATATACTCAGCTAATTCTTCTTTTGTTTTTATAGTTTTCATTGTTGTCCTCCGAATTTAATTGTAATTAGTTTTTAGAATTCTAGGCCTATCAAACCTTTACCTTTACGAATAGTTGGAGCATCTTCCTCTTTATTCTCAACAGTCGTTACCAGCTCACTTGGATTCATTGCCTCTGTAATAGCTGGAAGTTTCTCTTTCTTCCAAACAGGTGTAGTGAATTCGATAGGTATCGTAGTAAAATTACCTGAAATATCGTGAGCAATAAAGTATACGGTGTACACACTGTTTGGATGTATACCGTCAATTTGTACATATCTGTCTTTACAGTTTTTTACTGTTATCTTACCTTTTTGTCTACTAGGAATATAAACTTCAGTGTAGTCCCAATATTTATATGTAGCAGGTTTAACTACAAAGTCAAACCAAGCTGTAACCTCTCCATGCTCATCAATAGTAGTTTTATCAGGATTATATTTCAAAACGTTAAAGGCAATATTAGGATTATCTTTAAAGAAACCTTCCATAACCTCTATAGTTGCTTCATTAGGCACAGACCTCTGTACCAATCTCTTCGTAGCATCATCTGCCTCTTTTAGGTCTAAACCTGTTAAATCAATAGCAGCCTCTTCAGCCTCTTTTGTAGGTATAGAGGGTTCTGTACAGTCGATACTTAAAGCTTTTTTTACCCAAGCCAATACACACTTCTGTGTATAGTATTCTGTTGCTGTATCCTCTGTCCAAGTATCAATAGTACCTGTTGCGTGCCACTTAAATGGTAACTGTACCATGTTTTTACCTTTATGAATATGAACTCTAGCAGTCTCGACCTCTAGTTTTAATCTTAAAGCAAACATGTGTGACTTCTCTAACCAGTCGGATTCATTAAACGCATCATTACCTACCGTAACATCCTTAATAGTGATAAATACTGGTAGCTTCAACGTTTTATTTCGCCACATGACCTCTTGTATGTATCTAATTGGAGCACCAGCTAACATTTCACCTTGTGCTATTTCAAAAGCGGCTGTAGCATCATCACTTCTATCAAAAAAGAATTGAACTGTACAACCTTGTACAGTATTCCAGAAGTGCATCTGCTGTTCAATCTCTTCATCGTAGTAACCTGACCACTCTGAGGCAGACATTGTTTTTATAATCTTAGGTGCACCATCTAAATAGAAACTACAGAATGGTAACTCAAGACTTGATATAAATATATTTTCCTCTACACCGTGTGCTAAAGCTTCAATTCTCTTCCTAAATGCATACTCAGGGTTTGTATATACTACTCTCTTAAAATCTTTTCCAAAAAAGGCTTGTGCCAAAAAATCTGAGACAGCCGTCTGTATTGCTAAACGGTTATCTATGTAAGATTTTCCTTGAAAGATACTGTCATAGTAGGCTTTATGCTGTTGTTCTACACTCATGTTTAATTTAGTCAAAAACACAACTTAGAACTAACTGAAAATAAGATGTTAAAGATTAGAATACCTAGAATAGAATCCTATAATAAGCAATGTGATAAAATAGGTTTACCTTCTTATCATATATACTCATCTATATATGAACCATCTCCTAAAGCTTTTATATCCTTTAATACACCATATCTAACACCTGAGGCTCTAGGTTTAGTAGTAGGTGACTCAATGCAGATTGGCTATAGTCTAGTAAAGGGACCGCCAGAGGATGGTGGTGAGTCTGAAGAGGATGAACCTACATACTTACCAGGTTTAAACATAGCTCAAACAGATACAGATGTAACTCCATCTGGTACAAATATTCAGCTACAACTTATTGGTGATTTTGAATTTTTTCAGAATAGCTCAATTCGAAAAGCTTATATCAATAAATACGGTAACGAGATTGTTGAAGACATTTTAAATTCAAACGACGCTGTAAAGAGCTACGAGAGGTGCCTTGAAAAGACTGATAATGCAACCTTGTTGTATCGTACTTTAGGTGATTCAGATTCCGAATTTATTAAAAAACATATTGGAGGTAACTGCCTAATCGCAGGTGGACAAACACTCTTCTACACAAGCCTTGATAGAAAGGTTCACTTTACATCTGTTAACAAAATAAGAAGTTCTACAGATAAATCACATTTAGTTTTGAGAATGCCTACAACTGCAGATGAAAAAGCTAACGAGATGATCGAGTCTCTATTAGACAACCTAGTGGATAAGGAAGATTGTTTAACTCTTCATACCGATAAATCAAAAATCGTTACAGGTGGTTTCGGTTCTGTTAAAAACTTAAAAAATATCGTGTACTTCTCAGAATTTGGTGGTAAATCAGTTACGTCGACCGGTTATGCTATAAAACCAGCTAGTACTGAAAAATCCGTTTACCCTATATCGAAAATATTTATGGGCATGTTGAAAGGTACACACGTAGACTCAATTATCAATCGGCCTACATCTAGTGCTGCATACGAAGCTGCAAACTTCTATCCCTCACCAGAGAATTTAATTACAATTAAAGCTATAATTAAGGATCCAGAGGTTGTAGATAGGTTGATTTTAGCTGGCGATGTAATGACGGTTGTTACGTCTTATCCATTCTCTTGGTATAATGGTAACTATATCGTCGCTGAGGTTGAGTATGGTTATGATCCCGGTGATAAACCAGGTGATGAAGTTGATACAGGTGAAGAGAAAAAAGAGTCGGAAGGTAATGCTATCAATCTTACTCTAATTCGACCTACATTAGATCCTCGATGGTCTGAAAAGCTTGATGATTTGAAAGATTCGGATGAGTTTGCATTCCCGTTTGCACCACCTGTTAGTAAGAGTAGTCTATATTCTATATAAGGAGAAATAAATATATGTCAGAGACGTCAAATGACAATTTTCAGCTTCCTGTATTGGAGATTTCAGCCGAAGAGTTGGCTGCAAACAAGGAGCGCGCTAAGGAAGCAGAATCAATTCTAACCCCTAAAGATGATCAGGTTTTGGTAGGACTTCGTTCTTACTGTCCAGTTCATGGAGACATTACTAGAGCTAGTAAGGTTATCAAATATACATTGTATATGAAGAATGAAAAAGGTGAAATCGCACCTTATCAGTATTCAGATGTTATTTGTCTTGCTTGTCTTGTTGATAAGTGGAAGAAAGATGTTGTTGCTAACTATCCAAAGAATCCAGATGGTACACCAGGTGAAATTCGTATGGCACCAGTATTTGTAACAAAACTGGAATATGCAACACACGAAGTTGAAAGACTCGAAGCAAACCTAAAAGAACTTGAACCACAGCTTGAAAAAGATCCTAAAAATGAGGAACTCAAAGGAGCTATTGAACAGATCAAAGCCGACTTGGATATCGCTCAGAAGGCTAAAGCTGAACTTGAAAAACAGGCGGCCACAGCTCCAAAAGAAGAAAAAGCTGAATAAGCTTTAATGTTCCCACGCTAATAAAAGACCGTAGAAGTTCTACGGTCTTTTTTTGTCTTAATGTTTCTTTTTACTAATTTATAAGAAAAGTAATCGAACAAAGGAGATTATTATATGCGCGAAGATATTCTAACAGGTCAGTATAGAGATCCATTCGAAATGGACCTTTTTGAAAGTAATAGACTTGATGATTTCTCTAATGAGACTCAATTCTTAGCTAGTAAGCTAGAAGAAAATAGAAATGAAAAAGGTTTTCAACACTACTCAGATTCTGAGGTGTATGAAGATTATGAAGATACATGTCAGGCTCGTAGAAAGACACGTAAGGTAAACCTAAATTCACCTTGGGACGGAGATCAAGCAATGACCTGGCCTGATTATGAAGCTGAAGCTTTTGAAAAGGCTGTTGAAGAGTTTAGAGGTAGACCTGAATCTAATACAGGTTACGAAAGTAAAGCTCTTCTAAAAGTTATTGAGGATAAATACGGAAAAGACTTCCTTAAAAAGACCTTAGAAAAGGTTAGACCGCAAAAGAAAAAGGAGTCAATCCAAAAGAGATTTGAAAAAGCTCTTAAAGAAGGTAGAACTCGTTAAATATCGTCATAGAAAAATTCGTTAGAAACCTCTGAAGATTCAGAGGTTTTATTTTGCTCATCATCATAAAAGGCAGGTAGATCTACTTTATTTGTATTTTTATTTCTCTCTTGAATAATTCTACTCCACCAGTACTCAGTCCTTTTACTGTCACAAAAATCTCCAGTTATAGGATCTCTAGTATGATCTATCCTCTCGTGATGAGCCCTACATAGACAAAATACATTATTAGGATCATACATTAAATCTGGTCGAAGTGACACAGGATAGTGATGAGCAGGGTCTATAGTTGTAGTAGACCACTCAGGGTTCGAGTTTCTAAATATCATTGCTTCTCTAATCGAGAGGCATTTACAAAGTAAGCATCTACTCTGGTCTAGGTGGTAAACTATTCTTTTACATTCTTGCCATTTCTCATCGTTTTTATCACGTCTCAATTTCTATATCCTCATATAATATAGTTTCAACTTATAAAACTTTTTCAAAAATATTTTAGATTTCGGCGCTATACTATATAACATGAGTCAGAAGAAACTAAAAGAAAAGAGACGTTTGTTGAAAACGTTAGATGACATTGTAAAGCAAGAAACTTATAGACTCGTTACAGGTTATTGTAAAAATAATGAAAAACCTTTTGAAGAGATGAATTGCCTCGAACAGGTTGGTATTGTAATGAATGCTAAAAGTTTAGCTGAAAAATCTTTAAGTAAGATAATACAGAGCGGAGGTAAATAATGAATATCGGTGAAGCAGAAGATACAGAATCCCTTGAAAATATTACAGTCAGCGATATTTCAGTAGATGCAATAGGTGAAGCTTATGGTGAAGCCAATAAAAAATTGGTGTCATTCGTAAGTAAGAATATTGAGTTGATGAGAGCTCACCTCTTATCTTCAAAAATGCCTACACTAGAAGATGTCAATAGAGCATATTTCGATTGTATGCCTGTAGCTCTTTCATTGAATGATCTATACCAGAAAGTTAGAATGGATGAGAAAAAGGCTATTGCAGAATATAACTCTTTCGATGATCAGGCAATGGATGCTACTAAGAGAGAGCTTAACCGTGAGGATAACAAAAAGACTTGGTATTCAGCAACAGAGTTGAAGGCTGCAGCTCATACTAAGTACAAGAATACTTATGCAGCACTTGATGCTAAGGTGTCTTTAGCTGAAGGCCGTAGGTCTTTTGTAGAACGTCTAGCTAAATCTTGGGACTCTTGGCAGTTTAGTTTAGGTCAGATTTCAAGAAACTTAATCGCAGA
>AUXO015948756.1_pt1 | contig 19829 bp, 18 predicted proteins | sample 768731 | NCBI WGS metagenome assembly AUXO01 (sample SAMN02715735, study PRJNA202380) | gut metagenome | biome: sheep rumen | host: Ovis aries | place: New Zealand: Palmerston North
GCTTCAATAGCAGATGTTCCTGAACCTAAGAACAAATCTAAAACGATGTCATGACTTTTTGTATATCGTTTGTAAAGTTGTTGTGCAATTTGAGGAATGTAATTTCCGTGATACTCATTTGTATGTCCGCCTGTTTTTAATCTTGTTGGAAATTCCCATAAAGTATCAGTTCTTACATCAGAATAATCTTTCCATTGTTTTAAATTGATGTCATTATAGCCGGTTGTTTTAATAGGATTACTAACAACAGCTTTTAAATTTGCACGTAGTTCTTTCTCTTTTAAATTTGTCTTTTGCATTTATTACTATCCTCTGTCCCTCTTTGTGTTTATATAATAGAGAATTACAAAGAAAATGTAATCAAATAAAAAGAGGATATTGAAAGAAAAAACTACATAAAATATATGAGATTATTTTATATTGCTTTTTATGACATTTTTTATTTTGGGTTTTGTTTTATTATTATTGAGTCCGTTATTTTTAATTCTTATTCCTTCAACTTCGTGAACATCTTGTATTACAAAAAATGCTGTAGGGTCAATTTCTCTTATTAAAGATTTCATTTTTGCTATTTCAATACGATTAATAACACAGTAAATAATAGTTTTTTCTTTTCCTGAATATCCGCCTTTACCTTTTTGATAAGTTACGCTGACATCAAACTTCTTTATAATGGCATCACCAATTTCCTTTGGATGTTCAGATATAATTAGTGCAGATTTAGAACTGTTTAATCCCTCAACAACAACATCAATTATTTTTGAAGCCATAAAGTATGTAAGTATTGAATACATTGCACTATCCCAATTGTATAGTTTTCCTGCAACAGTATAAATAAATAAATTAAAGAACATTATTAATTCACCAACAGAAAACCCCAACTTTTTTGCTAATCTCATTGACAAAATTTCTGTTCCGTCTAATGCTCCGTTATTTCTAAGAATAAAACCGACACCTATTCCTAAAATTATCCCGCCAAATACTGTTGCAAGTAATGCTTCAGATGTAGCCGGATGATTTGAAAACATATTAGTAAAAATACCCAAACAGGTAACAGCATAAAATACATTTATGACAAATTCTTTACCCATTCTTTGATACGCAAGTAGAATAAATGGAATGTTTAATAAAAATATAATAATACCTAAGTTCCACTTTGTAACATAGCTTATCATCATTGATATACCGATAATACCACCGTCAATGATTTTATTCGGCAGTAAAAAACATTCTAATGCAAATGCAGTTATTAAAGCACCAAGAGTTATAAATACATATTTAATAATAGCATCTTTTATTATTTGAGCTTTTGTTTTCATTTTAACTATGTATCTTTTTCTGAAAAATATCATTTTCTAGTCCTTGTGCTTATTTTTTTTAATAGTTATTAAATTATCAATTTTAAAAATAGTTTTCTTTTCTTGAATTTGATTTTTACTAATCCTTAATATCTTTTCCAAATCTGCTTTTAAAGTAGCTAAATCTTCATATTTTTTTAGTACACCATCCATTGAAATAGAAACATCTCCTGTTTCTTCTGAAACAACAAGGCACGCACTATCACTTACTTCAGTTATACCTATTGCGGCTCTATGTCTTGTTCCGTATTTCCAACTCAATTTTGGATCTTCGGTTAATGGCAGCAATACTCCTGCAGAGTGTATCCTGAAATCTTTTATAACCATTGCTCCATCATGTAAAGGTGTATTTGTATGAAATATAGTTAGGATAAGTTCTGTAGAAATTTCAGCATCAATAACAGTTCCAACATCTAAATATGGGTATGTATCATTTTCGTTTTGAAACAGCATTAATGCCCCAACTTTATTTTTAGAAAGATATTTTACAGCTTCTATAATTTCTTTTACAATATTTATTTTAATTTCAGAACTATTATTTTTATTGTTTGTCATAAATTCATTAAAAATACCGCCTTGTCCGAGATAACCCAAAAAACGACGAAGTTCAGGTTGAAATATTACAATTAAACTTACAGAAATAACTGCAACTAAACCTCTTATAAACATACCTAATATATTTAGATTTAATCTTATCAATATTTCAGAAAATGCCCAAGCAACAGCTAAAAATATAATACCCTTGATAAGTTTTTCCGATTGCTTATTTCTAATATACTTTATATAAAAAACTATAAGTATCCCGATGATAATTAAAACTTCAGACACATTTAACCAATCTAAAGACCAGTTAAGAAGTTTTGCTTGGCTTGATATAGTTGAAAGTATTTCTTTAAACATTATTTAACCTATTTGGAATTACATCATTACGTATTAAATCATCAAAAGTTTCTCTATTTATTATAATATCAGAAAAACCCGAATTTACAAGTACCATAGCAGGTTTACATACTCTATTATAATTGCTTGACATAGAATAATTGTAACTGCCTGTATTAAAAATACATATTATATCACCTGTTTCAATTTTAGGAAGTTTAATATTTTCAATTAAAACATCTCCAGATTCGCAAAATCTTCCGCATAGGGTTACATTTTCAAAGTCATTATTATTTGGCTTGTTAGCTAATTTTGCAGTATAATCAGCTTTATAAAGACAAACACGTATGTTATCAGCCATACCACCGTCAAGCGCTATATATTTTTTATTTATTTCAGGAATTTCTTTTTGACTTCCTGCTGTATATAGTGTAACTCCTGCAGGTGAGATAATACTTCTTCCCGGTTCTATATAAAGTGTCGGATATTCTATATTATATTTTTTACAATACATCTCAATTGATGAAATAACTGTTTTTGCAACTTCATTTACATCAAGCGGCTTGTCATTATCAATGTATTTTACCCCCATTCCTCCGCCAATATTTATTTCTGTTAAAGTTAATGAGTGTTTATTTTGTATTCTTGAAATTTCTTTTATTAAAATTTCAATTTCATCTTTAAATATGTTTAATTCAAATATTTGAGAACCGACATGCGCATGTAAACCCTTTAGATTTATATTTTTATATTTTGTTTTTATTAAATCAATTGCGGTATCAATTTTATTTAAACCAAATCCAAATTTAGAATCTATTGTCCCTGTTTGTATGTATTCATGAGTATGACATTCAATACCCGGTGTTATTCTTAATAAAATATCAACTTTTTTATTAAGCTTTTTTGCTGTTTTTTCCAGAAGTTCAAGTTCGTAAAAGTTATCTGCAGAAATTCTGCCTATGTTATTTGAAATTGCAAATTCTAATTCATCTTCAGTTTTGTTATTACCGTTAAAAAGTGATGTTTTTATGTCAATACCTGCATTTAATGCAGTGTATATTTCACCTTTTGATACAGTATCAAACCCAAATCCTTCACTTGATACAATTTTTAAAATGGCTGATGTACAAAGTGCCTTTGATGCATATAAAAATCTGGTTTTTTCATAATTTTTGAAAGCATTTTTATATTCACGACAAGCCGTTCTTAATGTTTCTTCGTCTATTATATATAATGGTGTACCGTACTTTTGGACAAGGTCAACACAATCACACCCGCCTATTTCAAGGTTATTGTGATTGTTTATTTTTGTTGTTAACGGTTCTATAGAATTGTTAGATTTTAATTTCATATTATTTTCCAAACCATCGGATTAATTTATCAATTAGTCCTTCTTCTTCCATTCCAGCTTCTGAATAACTTTTTTTGTTGTTTTCAAGTTTTTGAATTTTCTTTTTTATTCCTGCGATTTCATTTTCTTGAATTGAGGCAGATGACAAATATTTTTCATAAAACTCTAATGCTTTTTCTTTGTTATGCGTATGTTCATAACAATTTGCAAGAGATTTTAAAATAGAATTTCTATTGTCGATATTATAAAGTTCTTCTAAATATTTTAAGGCCATTTTGTAATCACCAATGCTTTCTCTGAATAAACCAAGTTTTTCAAGTGCTTTTTTATTATTTGGTTCATACTTGTGTAATTTTTCATAAAACTCATTTGCTTGATTTTTATTACCCATATCTTCAGAAAGTTCTGCAATTGTAAGCAGTAGGGCTGTATCATCTTCTTTATGCTGTAGTGCATACATATATTCATTTAAGGCAACATCCTTATTTCCTCTTAATAAATTGTATTTAGCCCAATTGAAATGTTCTTTATAATTATCTCCTGTTTCTTCATATATTAATGCTCGCATTTGATATATAAGAGGAGAATTTTTATCAAATTTTGCAAATTCATCAACGCTTTCAAGTGCTTTTTCAAAATCTTTTTTTACATAATGAAATTCTGCAACAAGAGAAAGGTATTTTGGATTTTTTTTGTAGTCGTTATGCATCTCTTGTAATTTGTTAAATGCTTCATCAAATTTTTCTTCTTCAATAAGGCATTTTAACTGTACAAGTTTGTCTGAACTTATTTTTACCGCTTTGTCATTTTGATTATTTTTTAAATATAGCTCGGCAAGAGTTTCTTTAATTTTTGATGTTTCATGTCCATCTTTTATAGCACGTTCAAGAATTTCTATTGCACTTGATAAAACATCTTGAGAAACATAGAGTTTTGATAAATTCAAATAAGTTTCTTCAGGAGCATCTTTAGAATCTATTATTCTCAGGTATTCATCAATTGCCGAGTTCTCTTTACCGATTTTAGAATATATATCAGCCAAAATAAAACGAGTTGCATTTGCTCTATTTTCATCAGGTGCTTTACTTAATGCCTTTTTAAAGTCATTTACTGCATGACTTAATTGGTTTTGACATATATGTAAATTTCCTCTGTAAGTATAATATTTGTATCTGTCTGATTCTTCAAACAAATCCATAAGTTGTTCGTATGCAAGAGTATTCGTTTTATCGTAGTTTAATATATCAGAAAAATATTGCTCTGCTTCATCAGTTTTACCCAGAATTTCTGCTATGTGTCCTGTTCGTTGTAATAATTCGGTACTATTTGGACGATTTTTAAGCATTTTTTTATATTCTTCGTAAGCTTTGTCGTACAATTCTTGTTCTTCGTATTTTTCAGCTTCTTCTATAGTCATTTAAATATCCTTTCATATTTTATGTATATTTTATTATAAAATAGAAAAAATATTTATACTACATGTTATTAATTAATATATATGACTGATAAATATGACTGATAAATAATTTTTGTATAATGTTAATAAAGATTAAGTTATAGCCGTATTTAAATAAACATTTTAGAATATAAATGGTATACTATCACAAGTTGGATTAGAGATAATGTTTAGAAACATAATTAGTAAAACAGTATATTGTATTTTTGCCATGATTATATTTGTGCAATCTGCAAATGCCGAGTTAACATTTCCTAATATTAACATAGGAATGCAGCCGGCAAATACACCTCAGGATTTTTCAAACGGAGTTCAAATACTTATTTGGTTAACTATTTTAACATTGGCTCCAAGTATTTTTATAATGACAACAGCATTTGTTCGTATAGCAATAGTTCTTGCATTAACAAGACAAGCTTTAGGAGCAGGTTCGCTACCTCCTAATCAGGTATTAATAAGTTTGGCTCTTATTCTTACTTTTTTTGTAATGGCACCTGTTATAAATAAAATTAATAATGAAGCAATTCAACCTTATATGAAAGGTCAAATTACGCAGCAAGCGGCACTAGACAGGGGTATAAAACCTGTTAGAGCATTTATGTTTGCTCAAACTGATGAAAAAGAACTTGCTTTATTTGTGAAAATGTCTAAGATAGAAAAACCAAAAAATGTAGATGATGTACCAACTTATGTTTTAATTCCGTCATTTATAATCAGTGAGTTAAATACTGCATTTAAAATAGGTTTTGTAATATTTTTACCATTTTTGGTTATAGATATTGTAATATCAAGTGTATTGGTATCAATGGGTATGATGTTCTTACCTCCGACAACAATTGCTTTGCCGTTCAAACTGATTATGTTTGTTATGGTCGACGGCTGGTATTTGATTATAAAATCTCTTGTCGAAGGTTTTAATGCGGCAATGTAGGTGAAGTAGATGAATCAAGATATAGTTGTAACACTTTTACAAAAAATGTTTGTTCTTGTATTAGAGCTATCTACTCCTGTATTGGTTGTTGGTATTTTAGTTGGTCTTGCTGTTAGTATTTTTCAAACTATTACGCAAATCCAGGAATCAACATTGACAATTGTACCTAAGATTATAGCAGGTGTTGTTGCTCTTATTGTTCTTATGCCATGGATGATGAGTTTAACAATACAAACAGTCAACGAATTTTTTAATATGATACCGGAATTAATTAGTTAAAAAAGGGGTAGAGAAATTGGATTTTTCGCTTTTACACTTTTTTTCACCTGCTAATATAATAACATTTATGGCTGTTTTTGTGAGAATCGGCGGATTAATGTTATCAGCACCTTTATTTTCAACATATCCTATACCTGTTCAAATAAAAGTATGGATTGTTGCATTTATTGCATTTATAATTTATCCTTTCGTGCAATCTCATGCACACTATTTAGTTCCGAATGATATTTTAGGGTTGAGTGTGGTATTTATAAAAGAATTTGCAATAGGTTATATAATTGGTTTTTGTGCAAATATTATATTTATTGCGGCAGAACTTGGTGCAAATATGTTTTCCATACAAATGGGATTATCAATAAGTCAGGCATTAAATCCCTTAACAGGTGCAGCTTCTCCTATTATATCTCAGGCGTTTACGCTTTTGATTACCATGATATTTATTGGATTGAATGCTCATCAATGGCTTTTATCATCATTGTACAGCAGTTTTGTACATGTACCTGTCGGGTATTCATTTATTTTTGATGGTGCGTTAATTCAAAAAGTTATATATATGTCAGGGCAAATTTTTAAAATAGCAATAGGAATAACAATGCCTATATTTAGTGTTTTGCTTATAAAGGATATTTTGCTGGGTTTTGTATCAAAATTAATGCCTCAGATGAATATATTTATGGTTGCAATGCCGTTAAAAGTATTTGTAGGTTTACTGTTGTGTATGATATTTATGCGTCCTGTTGCTGAATATTCAAAAATACTTTTAGAAAGAATATTAACAGAAGTATCAGTTTTATTTTAGGGAGATTTGTTTAGATAATGGCAAATGACGGAGCAGACAGAACAGAAGAAGCCACACCCAGACGCAGGCAAAAAGAGCGTGATAAGGGTAATATTGCCAAAAGTAAAGATTTAATGTCTGCGATTACTATAACAATATGTATTGTTATGTTTGCTGTACTTTCCGGATGGATGATGAATCGTTTTTTCCTTGCACTTCATCTTGCATTTACAAGTCTAAATCCTAAAAGTATAAATACATCTGAAGTTATGGGTTTGGTTCTCCCTTATGTAAAAATTATGGCAGAAGCTGTAGTTCCATTTATGGTATCTGTTTTTATACTCATTATAGTTGCGATACGATTACAAATAGGTAAAATTTTTGCCTTAGATAAAATTAAGCCAAAATTTGAAAACATATCTCCTAAAAAATGGGTTAGCGGACTAAAACGACTTTTAAACCCTTTTGAACCTAATAAGCTTGTAGAGTTTGTAAAATCAATATTAAAGGTAGTTATTGTAGGAGCATGCGGTTATTCTGTAATACATTCTCGATTGGATGAATTGTATGCATTACTTGGGGCAGAAGCACATATTGCCTTTAATGTTATAGGTAGCATATTATCACAGATGTTTTTGAATATGTGTATAGCAATGCTTGTTATTGGATTTTTAGATTTGAAATTTCAAACATATATGTTTGAAAAATCTATAAAAATGACAAAACAGGAAGTTAAAGATGAATATAAAGATACAGAAGGTGATCCAAAGATAAAGAGTAAGATACGAGCAATGGGACAGCAGTTATTAATGCAAAAAATGATGTCATCAGTTCCAACAGCAGATGTAGTTGTAACAAATCCTACACATTTTGCGGTTGCATTAAAATATGACAGAACCGTAAAACCTGCACCTTATGTAGTCGCTAAAGGTGCTGATTTTATGGCATTTAAGATAAGAGAGATAGCTCTTAATAATAATGTGCCTATAGTAGAAAATCGAATTGTTGCAAGAACACTATACCAATTAGTAGAAATTAATGATATAATACCGTCAGATATGTTTCAGGCAGTAGCTGAAATATTAGCACATGTATTTAACAGCAGGCGTAAATAATCAAGGGGTAAGGAAAAAGGATGAATTTTGGACGAATATCCGAATTATTAAGAAATAGTGATATATCACTTGCCATCGGTTTGGTATTTATTGTCCTTATGATGATTATTCCTATGCCTCCGGCATTTTTGGATATATTGCTTACAATAAATATATCGCTATCAGTTATAATTCTTCTTGTATGTCTTTATACAAAAGAACCATTGGATTATTCAAGTTTCCCTACAGTGCTTTTGATTGCAACTCTTTTTAGATTGGGTTTGAACGTAAGTTCAACAAGGTTAATCCTGTTATATGGCGAAGCCGGCAGTGTAATTCATTCATTTGGAGAATTTGTTGTTGGAGGTAATTATGTTGTCGGATTTGTAATATTTGTAATATTAGTATTGATTAACTTTATGGTAATTACAGGCGGAGCTACACGTGTTGCGGAAGTAACAGCAAGATTTACATTAGATAAAATGCCCGGTAAACAATTGAGTATAGATGCAGATTTGAATGCAGGTATTATAACAGATGAAGAAGCAAAAAGACGTAGAAAAGATTTGGAAAGAGAAACAGACTTTTACGGTACTATGGATGGTGCTTCAAAGTTTGTAAAAGGTGATGCAACCGCAGGTATATTAGTAACTATTATAAATATTGTCGGTGGTTTAATTATCGGACTTGTTATGTTGAAAATGGACTTTTCAACGGCACTTACAACATATACAATATTAACAGTCGGTGATGGTTTGGTATCTCAAGTTCCGGCATTGTTAATATCAGTTGCAACAGGTTTAATTGTAACTCGTGCTTCCGGTAAGGATGAGTCGTTATCTCAAGATATAGGTCATGAGATGTTTTCTGATCCTCGTGTTCTTGGTGTAGTATCCGGCTTATTACTTGTAATGGCAATCATTCCCGGAATGCCTACAGTTCCGTTTTTACTTATAAGTGTCGGTCTTGGCGGTTGGGCAATTTTAAAGCACAAAGAAAAAGTTCAATTTGCGGAAAATGAGAAAAAAGCCAAAGAAGAAGCTGCTAAAGCGGAAAAATCAGGAAAACGAAATAAGAAAGCAACGAGAGAAAGTGTTATGCAGTTATTAACTGTTGATACAATAGAAATAGAAGTCGGTTATCGTCTTGTTCCACTTTTACAAGTTGATATGGGCGGGGATTTGCTGGAGCGTATTGCTCAAATAAGACGTCAAACAGCTTTGGATATGGGTATTGTATTACCGTCAATAAGAGTAAGGGATAATTTACAGCTATCGCCAAATACTTATCAAATAAAATTGAAAGGTATCGCTATTGAAGCAGGTGAGGTTTATCCTGACAGAAGTCTTGCTATGAATGCTATGGGTGGAGTAGATAACCCTAATATAAAAGGTATAAGTGCAGTTGAACCGGCATTTGGTTTGCCTGCATTGTGGGTTGATGAGGAACAAAAAGACCTCGCAGAAGCTTATGGATATACTGTCGTAAGCCCTTCTGCCGTTGTTTCCACTCATTTAACAGAAGTTATAAAGAAAAATGCTGCTGATATTTTAACAAGAGATGATGTAAGACAGCTTGTTGATAATTTAAGAAAAGAAGTTTCGGATACTTATGTTGATGATTTGTTAAAAGATATGACTATAGGAGATATTCAACAAATTTTACAAAGTTTGTTAAAAGAACGTGTTCCTGTTAGAGATTTAAAAACAATATTAGAAACTATAAGTTTACAATCTAAATTCAGTAAAGATTACAGCTACCTGACAGAACAGGTAAGACATGCTTTAGCAAGAACTATTTGTAAACAGAATTTGTCGGATAATGGCGAATTAATGGCTATAATTCTATCTCCGGATGTTGAAAGAACATTGGCTCAAGGTATAAGTCCTGATGGACGTAATTTAACAATAGATCCGACATATTCAAATCGTTTGATGAAAAGTTTAGATGAAGAAATACAAAAAGCCATTACAACGTATGGGTGTCAGCCGGTAATTCTTTGTTCTTCTGCAATAAGACCTGCATTTAGAAATTTAATTGAAAACTATTATCCTCAATTTACAATTATGTCGTATAATGAAGTTACGAATAATACAACAACAAAATCCGTAGGTATTGTAAAAGTTATGAAAAACGCAGTATAGAAAGGTTTAGTATATGAATGAATTAGTAAAAGTAGAGCAAAATGTAACAATAGTACCAAAAGAATTTAAGTGTGCAAATATGGGAATTGTTACAGGTGTATCAGAAAAAGGTTTTCTGGTTAAGCTTAAATATCCTCCAAAGGGCTTAAAAGAAAGACGTATATACGAATTTTATTCACATACACCTAATGGAATATTATTTTTCACATCATATCCTTTAAAAATTGTAGATAACGAACTTTTTGTTATAAATCCTGAAAAACACAGATTTTTACAAAGACGTCAATTTACACGTGTTAAGTTTATGATTGATACAACAATGCGTTATAAAGGATTGGTTTATCAGATTACGACATTAGACCTTTCTGCTGGCGGATTAAAATTTATGACAGACAGTTCTGTTGATTTAGATAAAGAGTATGTAGTTGATATTGTTTTAAATGAAGAACAAAATGTTGAATGTATGCTTCAGCCGATAAGAATGGAAAAGAAAGAAGACGGAAGATTTGTACTTTCAGGACGTTTTGTAAAACAATCAAATGTCGATAAAATGACTCTTATTCAATATTGTATGAATAAGAATATGGAAGCAAAAAATAAATAATTGCTATGAAAAAAGACCTGAGTTACAGAAAAAATATCGGATTATTGTTTGCGTGTCTGGCTTTTTTGATATTGGGCGGATGTTCTTTGTATGAAAATGGCGGAATAACCTATGTATCATTGGTAGGTTCAATTTCTAAGGTAATACCCGGAACTATTGTATTATATTGTTTAGGGTGGCTCATTGGCTCAATGATAGAAGGTTCAAAACTTGTTAAGCGTGAAAAAGATTTAGGATATGCAAATGCATTGTTAGAAGAAATTATGAAAGAAGAAGGTATTGAAAGTCTTGATGAATTAGGTAAAAAAGATAATTCTGATGAAGAAAATAGTGAAAGTGTAGAATAATGGGCTTAGTTAGTTTATTTAAAAAACATTTCAGAACAATTTTTTTTACGACACCAAGTCATTCGGGCAGATTTTTTATAACGTCAAAATTCAGACAGTTTTATAAATACGATATATCAGAAACGGATACTTACAATCCGCAGGCGGAACTTCAAAAATCTGAAGAAAAAGCCGCTAAAATATATAATGTAAAGAGTACAAAATTTTTATTAAACGGCTCAACATCCGGAATTATTATATCTGTATTAGCATGTTGTAAAAGCGGAGATAATGTTTTAATTTGGGATAATGCCCATAAGTGTCATAAAAATGCTGTTGAACTTGCAGGAGCAAATCCAATTTATTATGAATTAGAAAAAAATGAAGAATGGGGAATATATAAAGAATTAACTGCAGAAAATCTCGAAGACAAATTAAGAAATAATGATGTAAAAGCGGTTATAGTAACATCACCGTCTTATTATGGGGTTTTATCTGATATAAAATCATTAAAGAATGTATGTAAAAAATATGGAGCATTATTAATTGTTGATGAAGCACATGGTGCATTATATCCGTTTTGCAATGAATTACCAAATAGCAGTGTAGGAATATCCGATTTTACTGTACAATCTTTGCATAAAACAGCAGGAGGTCTTAATTCTACAGCTCTTTTACATTCAACTTTTGATAAACAAAAAATTGAAAAAGCTTTTGAAAAAGTATCAACCACATCTCCGAGTTATGCAATGCTGATGTCAATAGAAAGAAATATAGCTTATTTAAATTCTTGGCATGGCAGAGATTATATAAAAACATTGATAGAAAGAATAAAAACTCTTAAATTAAATTTGCCAATGTATGATTTTTATGACGGTGATATTACAAAGATAGTTGTAAAAAAACAGGGTATGACAGGGTTTGAGCTATCAGAGCGACTTTTTGAAAATGGTATAGAAGATGAAATTACTAATGAAAAGTCAACAATGCTCTTATGTGGTATAGGAACGGATTTAAAAAAAATCCAACGATTAGAAAAAGTATTAAAAAAGATTTCTAAAGAAAAATAAAAAGGCGACACTCAGAATCGAACTGAGGGTAAAAGCTTTGCAGGCTCCTGCCTTACCACTTGGCCATGTCGCCATATATTAAAATCTATGCTTATTATATTATTTTAATAATAGTTATTTGTCAATAGATATTTGTATAATGTAGTAATAAGTTTTATAATAAAATTTTTATTTTCTTGAAATAAAAATTTTTTTAGAGTATCTTTATTTTAGACGAATATTATTATTAAAAAAAGGAAGATATTTTGGAAAACGGTTTTATAGAAAATGGTTTTATTGTAAACCTTAGTAATGCAAAAAATGCATCGGAAGTTATTTATGAATTGAGTTCAATTCTTGATATGCCGGAAGCACAAAATAAAAAGATATGTTTAAAATTAGAGGGTGTTGATTTAAGTCAATCTCAATTGTTAAGTATAAAGGCATTAATAGAGTCTATGTCATCAACATTAGAATTTGTTAATACAACATCAGAAGTAACAAAAACATCAGCAGAGGCATTAGATATAAAGATTTCCGAATTTGAAAATAAGCCGGAAATCCCTACTATTGAACCAACAAAAGAGGATTTTGAAAAAAGAAACAAAACGCCGGATTTATTTGAAGAAACAACAAATAATGAAGCATTTAGAGAATTAGCACAGGAAGAAGGGTTAATTCAATCAACTGATGCTGAAGATAAGGATATTGAACTTGATACAAGTACATATACTACACTGGATGAAGATGAAGTTCCTAATATGGAAAATATGAAAGATGACGAAGATGTTGAAAAACTTCCGACATTATATATTAATCAGACTCTTCGTTCAGGACAAACTATAACATCAGATGGTAACATTGTTATTATAGGAGATGCAAATCCGGGAAGTGAGATAATAGCAAGAGGAGATGTTACTGTTTGGGGGGTATTAGGCGGAATTGCACAAGCCGGCTCAAAAGGTAATAGAAATGCGGTAATAAGGGCATTAAAATTAAATGCAATACAATTAAGAATAGCCACTTGTTTTGCAAGACGTGTAAATAAGGAAAATATACCGTTTGTACAAAAGACACCGACATTTACACCTCAAGAAGCAAGATTAAAAGAAAAAACAATAGTTATAAGAACATCGTTTGAAAGTAAGGAGAAATAATGGCAGGTAAAGTAATAGTAATTACGTCGGGAAAAGGCGGCGTAGGAAAAACAACGACTACAGCCAATATAGGTACGGCTTTAGCAAAAGCAGGTAATAAAGTCGTGTTAATTGATACCGATTTAGGTTTAAGGAATTTAGATTTACTTTTAGGTTTGGAAAATAGAATTGTTTATACAATTGTAGATGTTGTAGAAGAAAGATGTAAGTTGAAACAGGCACTTGTAAAGGATAAGAAAAATCCTAACTTATGTCTTTTGGCTGCAGCTCAAACAAGAGATAAAACTGCAATTACATCGGAGCAGCTAAAAAATATTTGTGAAGAATTAAAAGAAGACAATGATTTTATCTTGATAGATTGTCCTGCGGGTATAGAACAGGGGTTTGAAAATGCAACAGCAGGTGCAAGTGAGGCAATAGTTGTTGCAACACCGGAAATGTCAGCAGTACGTGATGCGGATAGAATTATAGGTCTTTTGGAAGCAAAGGAACATATTAAAAAGTATAATCTTTTGCTAAACAGAGTTAGACCAAGCTTAATAAAAACAAATGACATGATGAGCGTAGAAGATGTTGTAGAAATTCTCTCATGTGATTTAATCGGTATAATTCCTGAAGATACAGGTATTATTACATCAACCAATAAGGGCGAACCTATTGTAAATGATGAAAAATCTCTTGCAGGCATGGCATATCATAATGTAGCAAGAAGAATTATGGGTGAAGAAGTAGAATTTTTAAATCTTGATGAACCTCAGGACTTTATGTCTAAAGTTAAAAATTTCTTTAAAAAACTTTTTAATAAGGAGGTTTAGGATTTATGAGCGATAATATTTTTAAAGACCTTTATAAAAAGGTTGTTGACTTTTTTTCGAATACAGAAAATGAAAATAAAACAAAGGATGTTGCAAGAAACAGACTTAAGCTTGTTTTAATGCAGGACAGAACAAACCTTAACCCTAGATTACTAGCTCAATTGAGAGAAGAAATGATAGAACTTCTTTCGAAATATGTAATTATGGATAAGGAACAATTAGAATTAAATTTTACTCCTGATGAAAACGAAGATCAGCTTGCTTTAATGCTTTCTATTCCTGTGATAAGAGCCAAAAGTGAGGATGAAATAGAAGAAACATTAAAGAAAGAACGTGAGGAAAAAGAACGTATAAAACGTCTTGAAGAAGAAGCTGAAAAAGCTAAAAAAGATGAAATTGATGAGCTTGTGGAAGATGTTGATAACGATGAAGATGATGATGAAATAGAATTTGAAGATACTGAAGGAAATTCTGAAGAAGAAGATAATGATGACGATGTAGAAGAAGAAAAATCAGACGATGACGATGATAATTCAGATGAAGAAAATGTTGTTGATTTAGAATCTGATAATAAAAATGAGAATGATTTAAATGTGAATGCTGACCAAGTAGAAAAGACTTATAAAAAGCATAAAAAAAATAAAAAACATAAACGAATAGAAAATTCTGAAAATGATAAAAGTGAAAATAAATCAGAAGAAGTAGTGAATAGTGAAAATAAAGATAATAATGAAGTAAATTCAGATAATCCTGACAAGGATGGTATTCAAAACGAAGCGGAATAGAGAATAGAAACGGCTGTTATTTAATGTTTATAGAATTTTTATCTAAGATAAATGCGTTTAATGATATTTGTTTGGATTTCATAATGAAGTTTGTGCAATTTATCCATGTTCCTGATTTTTTGCAGGAAGCAGCAGCTGAGAGTATAAATTTAATCCCTTATTTATTTATAATATTTATAATAATAGAGATATTTGAAAATTATTTTTCGGAAGAAATAGAAAAGCTTTCATTGAGTTCCAGATTGTGGGGGCCTGTTATCGGAAGTATGTTAGCATCAATTCCGCAGTGTGGATTTTCTGTAATTGCTACAATGCTTTATGTAAAAAGGTTTATAACTAAAGGAACACTAGTTGCTGTATATTTAGCTACAAGTGATGAGGCAGTACCAATATTGTTGGTTCATCCTGAAAAAGTGTCGGTAATATTACCTGTGATTGTTTTAAAAATTATAATAGGTGTTATTTTTGGATATATAACAGATATTATATTTAAGCCGGAAAAGTTGGAAGCAGAACCTGAAAATATAAAAGTTGATGAATGTGGGTGTTGCAATCACCATATTCACTCAAAAGTTACAAAACTTTTTATACATCCTTTAAAACATACTATTAATATTTTTATTTTTATATTGGTTATAAACTGTTTACTTGATTATTCTTTAACATTGGCATCTGGCGGTATAACAAAAATATTTGCAGTACATAATTTTTGGCAGCCATTTGTTGCTGCAATAGTAGGGTTAATTCCAAATTGTGCAACATCTGTTCTTTTGGTTATGTTATACATAAAAGCATCATTGTCATTTGGTGCGATGATAGCCGGCTTATCAACTAATGCAGGTCTTGGATTGCTTGTTTTATTCAAGAACAATACATCTGTAAAGGATAGTTTAAACATTGTTGGCTTATTACTTGTTATTGCTATATTGGTAGGTGTTGTAATTCAGTTTTTATAGTATTTATATAGGTATGCCGAAAGGAGATACTTCGCTAACGCTTAACATGACGAAAAATGCTGTAATTATGAAACAAAAATGATATTATAAAATAACTTTTATATGACATTGAGTGAAATTTATCTAGTTATTTAATGAAATAATAGCAACTGTTTCAACATGATTTGTATGACAAAACATATCAAACGGCTGTAAGCTTTCTACAGTACAACCTTTAGAAACCAAGTATTTTAAATCTCTTGCTAATGTTGCAGGATTGCAGCTAACATATATAATTTTGTTTTTGGTTAACTGTAAAATATTATCTAATGTTTTTTCAGTAGAGCCCTTTCTTGGTGGATCTAATATTGTTATGTCAAATCTTCGTTTTTTTGTTTTTAATTCTTTTTCAAAAAATAATTCTGCATCCATATTGTGAAGTTCAACATTCTTTATGTCATTCAATTTTAAAACTTCATCTGCCAATTTTACAGCTTCTTTGCATTCTTCTACACTTACAACTTTTTTACAAACATCAGATACAACTATTCCAAATGTTGTAACTCCTGCATACGCATCAAAAACAGTTGCGTGTTCAAAATTATTTTTAATATAATCTTTTACATATTTGAAAATGTTTTCTGCACTTTTAGGGTTTACCTGAAAAAACGTATTTGCTCCAATTCTAAATGTTTTATCTAAAATACGTTCTTTTACAAAATCTTTTCCAACGATAAGTTCAGTGTTATTTGATAAAATAACATTAGTTTTTTTAGAGTTATAGTTTAAACAAACACCTGATACTTCTTTGAAATTTGAATATATAAGATTTGCTAAATCAATAATTTTTTGAAAAGGTTTAGGAGAGTTTACAACCAGAACAACAAGATTTTTACCTGTTGCAAGTGATGAACGTACTACAACATGTCTTAAATCTCCTTTGTGTTTCAGTTCATTATATCCGCTAATATTTAGCTTTAACGCATTTTCTCTTATAAATTCCATTATTTTATCAACTATTTCCGGTTGAATAGGACAATGTTTTATATTCAAAACTTCATGAGTTTTTTGTTTATAGTATCCTGCTAAAAGTCGTTTTGAAACTTTTGTAGAAGATATCGGATATTGTATTTTGTACCTGTAGCACATTGTTTCAGGAGAAGGTATTGTATTACCTACACAGGTATCTATACCACCTATATTATGCATTACATCTTCAACTATTTGTTTTTTTATTTTCAATTGATAATCATAATTTATAAATTGAATTTGACAAGCACCGCATACTTTCTGCATCTTACAAAACGGTTCAACTCTATGTGCAGAAGGTTTTATTATTTCTATAATTTTACCTGTTGCATAAGTTTTTTTGACAGATATAATTTTAATTTTTAATTCATCATCAGGACAAGCTTGTTCCACAAAAATAACTATACCGTCATATCTGGCTATACCTGTACCTTCGCTTGATAATTTTTCTATCTTAACATTTATTTCATCATTTACTTTTATCATCTATAAATAAAACCGTCCTCTTTCATACGTCTTACGGCTTCTTTTAATTCATCCATAGAACAAACAATAGAAATTCTGATATGACCTGCACCGTATTTTCCGAATGCATCACCGGGAACTGTTACTATACCTGATTTAGTTAATAATTCATCACAAAATTCTGATGCATTTTTGTATCTTGGCGGTATCGGAATCCATTGATAGAATGTTGCTTTAGGAACATTATCAAATTCCCAATTTAATTCTTCTTTAAATGCATTTACAAAGTAATCAGACTTTTCTTTTATTATTTGGTTTGCTTCAATAATATATTCATCACCTTCTTTTGAATTTAAAATTTGAGATACGGCTTTTTGAATACATTTAAACATACCTGAATCAATAGTCGATTTTAGTTTTGCAAATTTTTGTACCACTTCTTTATTTCCGCAAACCCATCCGGCACGCCAGCCCGTAATGGCATAAGGTTTTGAAAAACTATGAAATTCTACGGCTATATCTTTTGCACCTTCAACTTCTAATACACTTGACGGTTTATCCTTTTCTTCAAAATAAATATCAACATAAGCTGCATCGGAAATTAATAAAATTTCATGTTTTTTACAAAATTCAACAACTTGTTTTAAATATTCTAATGTACATGTTGCACCCATAGGATTGTTAGGGTAATTTATCATTAAAGCTTTTACTTTAGAAGTGTCATATCCTTCTTTTTGCATATTTTCCCATACAGTATCCATATCAGGCATAAAATTATTTTCTTTTGTAAGCGGTATAGAATAACTTATACCGCCTGAAACTTTTATCATATCTCTATATGAAGCATAAGATGGATCAGGTATCATAATTATATCTCTGTCATTATCTTTTTTATCAGGAGATATAATTCCTCTCATTAAATTTGCAATACCTTCTTTTGAACCTAGTAAAGAACATATTTCATCAAGTTCTATATCAACACCAAAACGGTTTTTCATTCTTGTTTTTACGGCTTCCAAAAAATATTTTTCACCTTTAGGATTTGAGTAAGTGTGCATATTTTTATCGTCAATGGCTTGTTTGAACTTGTCAATTAAAAATTGAGGCGGATATAATGTCGGAGCTCCCATAGAAAGAGATATAGGACTTCTGCCTTTTTTAATAAGTTCATCTGTTAAATTTGCGGCTTTTTCTTTTATTTTGAACATTATGTATGTATCAATATTGCTTGCAAGTTCGTTAAAATAATTTTTCATACTTTATCCTTTTTTTTGATTATATCACGAAAAATGATTTTAATAAATTTGCCATAATATACAAAATATGCTAGATTAAGAGCGATAAATGCTTACTTTATATAGTAATAAATATTAAGGTTTTATTATGGAAAATATAAGAGAAAGAACAGAACAATTAGAGATTGATTATTTATCAGAATTTGCAACAAAAAGCAGATTTACTAAAGGACGTAAAAGAGAAATTGAGCAATGTAATATAAGGACAGATTTTCAGCGTGATAGAGATAAAATAGTACATTGCAAATCATTTAGAAGATTAAAGCATAAAACACAGGTGTTTTTATCTCCGTTTGATGACCATTTTAGAACTCGCTTAACTCATACATTAGAAGTTGCACAAATAGCAAGAACAATTTCAAGGGCTTTAAGGTTAAACGAAGATTTAACAGAGGCGATTTCTTTAGGACACGATTTAGGGCATACACCTTTTGGACATTGCGGAGAAGGAGTTCTTAATCGGCTTGTTAAAGGCGGTTTTAGACATAATGAACAGAGCGTCAGAGTTGTTGAGGTTTTAGAGGATTTAAATCTTTGTCAGGAAACTATTGATGGTATTTATACTCATTCTTGGGGATTATCACCAAAATCTCCTGAAGCAAAGGTTGTTCAATATGCAGATAAAATTGCCTATATAAATCATGATATTGATGATTCAATAAGAGCAGGAATGATTACAGAAAACGATTTACCTAAAGATTGTCAGGAATATTTTTCTTCTAACAAATCAAAACGTTTAACAAAAATGATAACATCTATCATTGAAAATTCTATGGGAAAACCTGAAGTTTCTATGGGGGAGGAATGTAAAGAACATACCATTCTTTTAAGAGAATGGATGTTTAAAAATATATATATTGATTCTCCTGCCAAAAAAGAAGAAAAGAAAACCGCAATAATGGTTGAAGAATTGTACAAACATTATTGTAAATTTTTATCGGATAAAGTTGAACCTGAAAAGATAGATAGAATAGTAACAGATTATATTTCTGGTATGACAGACCAATTTGCAACAGAAAAATTTAAGGAAATATTCATTCCACAGCCAATGCATTCAATTGTTATAAACGACGGAGCAATCTTGAAATTAATTAATACA
>AUXO017298464.1_pt1 | contig 19829 bp, 18 predicted proteins | sample 768731 | NCBI WGS metagenome assembly AUXO01 (sample SAMN02715735, study PRJNA202380) | gut metagenome | biome: sheep rumen | host: Ovis aries | place: New Zealand: Palmerston North
TCAAAGAGACCATCAAGCCTGATGATGGGCAACTCTATCTGGACTTCAAATATGATTAACATATATTAAGAGACACTAGTGTAATTATATAATAAATAAAGATACACGAAATAAACCAATATCTAAATTCTAATGCGAGAAAGGTCTTCCATGTAATATTTTCAAGCCAAAATGCATTAGCCAGTAACGCCCAAATAATCAAGGGGGGCCATAGCCTTTTTACTTTATCTCGCACAAAAACGGCAATTGTTTTGTTTTTTGTCGACCCTATCATCATTGCAAATCCTGATACAAAAAAGAAAAAGGTAACTCCTTGCACCCCACCAGTTGCAATTCTTCTATCTATGACTTCCCACAAATCCCATGAGTGAGCGTTTGTAATAAACAACACCCCAAAACATTTTATTATGTCCAAGGCTATATTTCTTTTTCGTGCTTTTTCAATAATAAATGACGACATAATACCTATGTTAATCTATAGTAATCTGTTTATTCTTTGCAATAAAGTTCTCAAAACTTTGTAGCATCATGTCTTTTTCCGATAATAAAATATTATCCCATCCGCCAACTCTTTCAACAGGCCATTTTACATTAATATCAGAATCATTGTATAAAATACCAGAGTCAAACTCTGGTGCATATTTATTTGTACACTTATATGAAAATATGCTATCATCCTCCAATGCGAGAAAGCCATGAGCAAAGCCCTCTGGTATATAAAGGATATTGTGATTGTCTTCTGACAATTCAAACCCCATCCATTTACCAAAAGTAGAACTTCCAAAACGAAGATCTACAGCAACATCATATACAGCGCCTTTGATAACACGAATTAACTTCCCCTGCGAGAACCTCTGCTGGAAATGCAATCCGCGTATAGTTCCCTTTTTTGATTTAGATTCGTTAGTCTCAAGGAAATCTGTTGGCAAATCATTGTCAGCGTAAAATGTACGCTCATAATCTTTGATAAAATAACCACGCTCATCCTCAAAAACATGAGGATGTATTATTGTTAATCCCTTAACCGGAGTTTTCTCTATTGAAAGTGCCATAATTCTATTTATTTATAATGTTGTTTTCATCCAATTAATTGTGTTTCTTACTCCCTCTTCAAACTTTACTCGAGGCTCGTATCCTGTATCTTCTTTAAGCGGAGTTATATCAAACCACTCTTCTTCATATCGCGTCCCATCATCTGGGCGTGCTCCAATTTTAATCAATTCAGGTCTATTGCAGATATATCCAATCTCTTTTAGATAATCTGACAATATTCGCAATTTTCCACTTCCAATATAATACGAATGCTGTTTCGTTTCTTTTTTACCTAATAGATATGCAGCATACACTAGATCTTCAATATAGAGTAAATCATATATCTGATTGGCTGGGCCAAATGTTGCTTCATGTCCTTGAAGTATTTCTTTGATTGTATACCCAACGATATTTCCGTTTATACTATATGGGCCAAATAGGTTGGAGAATTGCATCCATACATAGTCTATCTCTTGCCTCTTACTTTCTACATCAACTAGACAATGGGTCGTATGCTTACAGATACCATAGATGTAGTTTGCCGCTTTTCCTGAAAGGTTAAGAATGTTTTCAGCGATCTTCTCTGTAACCGTTCCTGCGATAAGTATCTTCTTGCAGCCTAATTGTTTTGCAACTTTTACAGCATCACAAGTATACTTCACATTTTGAAGTTGTATGCCATAGTCAGCTCGACCTGCACCTCCTGCTGATGTCCAGGCCAGATGATAGAATGCGTCATAGTCTTTTGCTGCTATCTTATCATTTAGAACTTCGATTCCTGACAAATCACAATAGACAATGTCAACGTCTTTAAAATCAGATAACATTGATATATTCTCATTGGTATCTTTGATGATTGCCGTTACTTTAATATCATTCTTACATAGTTCTCGAATCAACCAGTAACCTACAAAACCATTGGCCCCAGTAACTATAACTTTTTTCATATCAACTGTTTGCTAAAAACTTTTCTATTTCCTCAACGCAGATATTATAAACATCCTTTTTCTGATACCTCTTGTACCAGTCGGCTACCAAATCAATAGTCTCTATGGCATTGAGGCGAGGTTTCCATCCTAATCTGGACTTTGCCTTAGTTATATCAAGCATAAGCAAATTTGCTTCGTGTAAAGCATTGGGATCTGAAACATCTTTCAACTCGCCTGCACCAAAACTCTGCACTAGCATTGTTGCAACTTCCCATACCGTTAAAACAGAATTTGTTTCAGGTCCAAAGTTCCAACCTTCACAATACTCTGTTGGTCGTTCCCACATTTTTTGTGCTAAAAGCATATAACCGCTTAAGGGTTCCAAAACGTGTTCCCAAGGGCGCACAGCTTTCGGACAGCGAATCTCTATGGGCTTTCCGGTCTCCAAAGAACGGATGCAATCTGGAATGATACGGTCTTTTGCCCAATCGCCACCGCCAATCACATTACCGGCACGAACACTGGCCAGGCTGACATGATGCTTCTTACCAAAATCCTCAGGATTGAAGAAACTCCTGCGCCAACTCTGGATGGCTATCTCGCAAGCGCCTTTGCTGGAACTGTAAGGATCATAACCTCCAAAAGGGTCGTCCTCTTTATAGCCTCTCAACCGTTCCTTGTTGTCGTAGCACTTGTCGGTAGTTATCATTACACCTACCTTCACACTCTCCGTTGCACGGATGGCTTCCATGATGTTGATAGTCCCCATCACATTGGTCTGATAAGTTTCAACGGGAATCTCATAACTGATACGAACTAAAGGTTGCGCAGCTAGATGGAAAACAATCTCAGGCTGGTATTGGTCAAAGATTTCTTTCATCTTCTTTCCGTCACGTATGTCGGCACGAATGTCTGCTTTAATAATCTTTCCAATACCAGAAAGGACAAAATTGTCCTTCTCACTAAAAGGTTCAAGTCCTAAGCCTATGACCTCCGCGCCCAGTTTATGTAGCCAAATACAGAGCCATGAGCCCTTGAAACCAGTGTGGCCAGTTACAAGGACTTTCTTGCCTTTATAGAAACCATTATAAATGTCTCTCATAATTACTATTTATTTGGAACTTCTCTTTCCCATTTCATCCATGGGGCGTTACCTGTCTTAAGAAGTCTATCAAGCATATCGCGCTCTCGCACATTATCCATACACTGCCAGAAGCCCTCGTGGATATATGACATCAATTCGCCTTCTTTAGCAAGTGTTTCAAGTGGTTGACGCTCAAAAACGGTATCATCTCCATCAATAAGATTAAAAACTTCTGGCTGTAGAACCATATAACCCGCATTAATAGGTGCGCCATCAGAAAGATTCTTTTCCCGAAACGATTTAACTGCATAGTCAGATGTGATGTCAAGGACACCTTTGTCTTGTTTCATTTTGACTGCTGTCAAAGTCGCTAATTTCCCATGAGATTTGTGGAAAGCAAGGAGTTTATTGATATCAACATCACAAACGCCATCACCGTATGTCATATAGAAAGGTTCATTACCAACATATTTCTGTACTCGCTTAATGCGACCTCCTGTCATGGTATTATAGCCAGTATCTACCACTGTCACCTTCCAAGGCTCCAAGTAGCTATGATGCACGGTCATCTCATTATTTCCTTCACGAAAATCAAAACTAATATCAGAGTTATGGATATAATAGTTAGCAAACCATTCCTTAATGTATTCCTGTTTATAACCAGCACAAATAATAAACTCATTATGCCCATAATAGGAAAATTCCTTCATGATATGCCATAAAATTGGCATACCACCAATTTCAATCATAGGTTTAGGTTTATAAACCGACTCCTCGCTGATACGAGACCCAAAGCCACCTGCCAACAATACTACTTTCATACGCATAAATATTGAATTATATAAAAATATGTGTTCCTATATGAGTATTTTTTTTTCTCTAGCCATTCTATAAACGTCTTTTGCAAGTCTATTCCAGGAGAATTGATACTCACCAAATTTATAGGCTTCATCACACATTTTTTTGTACAAATCTGAATCATTATACAATAACTTAAGTTTACTCAACAACTCATCTCTAGTTTTTTCAATAAAAAAGCCTGTCTTTCCATCTACAAGATATGGTTTCATTCCTTCTGATATAGTACTGATAGTTGGCTTATGCAATTGCATAGCCGATATCGTCATCAAATGCCCTGCTGAAATTGTCCTATCCTTCAAGGGATTAATAAACACATAAGATTTTCCCATTAGGCGGAGCATGTCATCACCATAACATTTCCGTTCTATTTTTACATTTGGTAAATGCGGATTATCCACACGATCATCAGCAATTACTAACTGATAGTCAGTACCCTTCACTGCATCTATAACATAGTTGAAATCACGATGACTGAATCCTGCAGTAAAAACATATCTTGGTTCCTGATACTGATAGTCAATACCATTAACAGGTGCACTTGCCACCTTTAAATATGTAAACTTATCAGGTGAAATATTGAATATTCTACAATAATTACCAATTTCTTCTTCCGAAAAACAAACAATCTGATCTACATATTTATTATTTATGGAATACTTTACGAACCATTCATATATATATCCTACAATTCCATTTTTCCGTTTATATATAAGCATCATCAAAATAAGGCTAGTCGTCTTCTTTATATGAAACAGCCTACAAAAAAAAGCATAAAAAATGCCATGGAACTGTTGCCAAGCAATAATGTTCTTAAATTCTTTCCTATTCCAGAACAAATGCCAACCAGTCTGTAAATATTTACAATATCTTTTTAATTCAGTTCTTATATCCTTTTGCTTATAATTACTTACGTTGGAATAAACCTCCCATATTAATCCACTTTCAGAACTCATTGTTTCAAGAAAAGGACGACTTTCATTAGCTTCGTGATCAACGCTTATTATATTTTTCCTCATAGTTTAAAAAATAATGTAATTCTGCTTTAAATCGAGCGAATATATTTCGGAATTCAAACTTATACAAAAGAATTGTCTCTATTTAAAATAGATAATGATGTTTGAGGGTGTTTCAGATGAAAATAAAATAGTACCACACAAGTAATATTTATTTGAGATACAATTCCTAGGTCAACAACAGACAACAAGATAAGATAGACAAACGGATAAAACAAACATCTTTTAGTTCGTTTATCCTCACCTTGAAAAAACAACTGATAATAAAAAAATGAAACTAATGCAATAAATAGTAAGCCATATTCAGTGAGGAATAATGCTAATGTCACATCAGACTCATTATTAGATTCCGTTGTAATAAATCCACCATAGCCATTACTTTTATAGAAAAGTCCAGATCCAAATACTGGGGAGTATGGGAAATATTCCGTAAGCAATATAGTTGACATAAATACTGTCGATGTTTCATCGTTAACGCCATCCTCGCTAAATGTAGTAAGTCCATCTATTTGCCTTTGGATTGTATCTGAGTTTGATATTGAAAACCTTGAAAAACAAAAGATGCACATCAATAAAGCTATCATAAAAAGCATAATTGTCTTTCTTGAATGGATACCAGCTAAAACAAACAATACAATTACGACAAAAAGAGAAATCAAAGGCCCTCGAATACCCGATATAGCAATTACAAACAATACTAATATGTTAAACATAATCACTCTTACTTTCCTTTCCTTGCTATATTCATTATATTTGGCCAATAAAATAACAGCCAGCAATCCTAACAAGTCTGCTATAGAATTACTTCGTTCTAATGTGCCGGTTAATGAATCAAATATACCGTTTTGCTCTGTAGCAAATGATGCAATAAGACTATTTGATATAAAAAATTGCATAATACACAGCAGAATCTCTGATGTAAGAAACAGCACAACAAAATGCATAAAATTCTTCAATTGGCATCTATTAAGGCTGCAAAAAACAAAAAGGAAAACAAACTGTAAAGTTGTACGCCAACCATTCAAATATGATGTGACAGAAGTTGAATGATAAATAGCCAAAACAATTAGAACAATAAAAATAAGAAGATATGTATATAATAATTTTTTATTATATGTTGGCTTTGGTTTTATAACCCATGAAAAAATAGTTAAGGTCAACAAATTCATATTGCAAAACCTATTTGACATATATATATCATCAATATCCATTGGAATAATGAAAGAAATGAAATAAGGAAAGACTGTTAACCATAAAAGATAATAATATGGATAATTATCCTTATTCCTAAAAAAGCAAAGAATGCCTAGCAGGAAAAAAACAAGATTAAATATTATTAGCATCCTTCAATAACACTAATTGAATGTTTTAATAAATTTAAAACCTTTTCTTTCTTTGTCTCTCCGAAACTAAACAGATAATAATTATCCACTGTATTATCAAATTTCGTTTTTTTGTCAGCATTTATCAAGAATAATCTTAAATTATCCATAGAGTCTGTTACCATAAATGAATCTGTCACAATAGAATAATCTAAATTATCGCAAAACAAAAAACAGCGTTTATTACTATTATAACACATTGGGAATGCGTCGAGCGAAAAAGAAATAATAGCATTACACTTATTAACATCATCTGACAAATATTTATTTGTCGATATTATTGCATTCTTTGGAATGAATGGTTTCAATTTTCCCATATCTTTTATGTATGAGGCAGGGCGAAATCGGCAAACGATTTCGAATTTACATTCTTTATCTAATAATTTTAATACGTCAATTTGCTCATCAAGTATATCAGATGTATTAGTAAGTAATACCAAGATGCCTTTCTTATTGTATGCGGTTTGATTGGAACTTGTCCCTACATTTTCTTTTGAAAACATCTGCAAAGGCCCTCCTATTGCAAAAACATGGTCTGCTTTTATACTTCCATATTTTATGATGTCCCGTTTCTCTCTTTCCGACACACACATTTGATAATCAGAAAAAGATCTTGTATAGGTGATGTTAAAATCAAAAAATGTACCATGGTTGACACCAACTGATACATTATTCCTAATTCTATCTTTCTGAAGATACAACGCTAAATGTTCAACACTCATGTCATAACGCCACATCATTATTTTATCTTCCCACATGCTACCCCTCAAAACTTTCTTGTAAAAGAATAGTTTCAAAAGGCAATCATAAACTTTATTGCACGACATCATGCTATCTGCATTGAGTTTTATTTCTTTTGTGAAAGAGTTAAGGCTCTTAAATACTTTTATAGATGTAAACAAGAACCACAAAACATCCTGCACTTTGTAATTAACAAAATAGTATTTTATTTTTTTCCCCTTGAGATAGTCTATAGCAGCGTCCTGCACATGAAATTTGAATATCGGGAAAAAAAGAAATGCAGAGTTCGGATATGCTTCATTAACAATTTCCAGATTGTTATATCTGTCTGTGGTTTCAACTAAAAGAATATTTTCTTTAAAGAAATGAAGATTATTTGGGATATACCGAAATTTAAATATAAGTAATGCTATAAATAATTCAAAAATATAAATAAAACGATTCCTACAATTGTGATAATCGCAGGTTCTATAATTTAGCATACAATCAATTAAGGCAGTAATAGATTTTTCGTCATTCTCTTCTATTTTTAGTAGCGATAGAATATTGTTTCTAAAAACGGCCTGCCTATACTTGTCATATATATTATGATACTCTGTATTATCCATAATGATCTACATTTTTGAGATTCTTTTCTAATAAATATTTTAAGACACAACACGTAATTCCACAATCAGGATTTCGCTGAGTATTGTAGCAAATGTTCGCCCTTCAATTTCAACGATGACATGATTACAGTTTATATTATAAGTTAACCTTATTTGGATTTATTATTATAGCCTTTATTGTCTCAAACAATTCAACACCTTCTCGACGATTAAGCAATATAAATAGTACCACAGGAATCCACATAAAATATTCACACATTAAAAATGTACATAATAATGCAGATAGGTATGGACAGAATAATCTTAGCGGGAAATAATCCATCAAGGCTCTATGCCAAACGAAATCTTTCAGGATCAACAGCCCAAAACATAATACCGTAAATGAATATATAATATAAGTTATTAATGTCGCTACGATAACATAAGAAAAAGAAACATTAAAGTACTTAACAATTATCATTCCAATAATAATATTCAAAATGAGTGCTGATGCCGATAGAAGTGACATTAACCTCTCCCTGTTTTTAGATATTAGCAATTCCAAATAGCCATATGAGCAAGTTGTTATCAATATAGTTAGGGCAATTAGATTAAATGACAGGGCACTTCCATCATACTGAGGCATGAAATATAATAATAACGGGAAAAAGAATATTGCTAAATATACAAGAAAATGTGTTGAGGTTACATAGGTTTTACGTAAAAAAGAGATTGTATCTTTAACTTCTTTATTGTCATTTGAGGATAGTTTTCCAATTACTTTCGGGAAAATCACAAAGCCCAATGCGCCAATAATAAAAAAAATAGAGTATGCCAAAGTATAAGAAAAGGAAAACAGCCCAAACTCTTCTACAGAATAATTATCGCTGATTATTGTACGAATAGAAATAATAATAAAATAGAAGCAACTATTATACAAAAACAAATACAAACCTTTATTGAGAATCTCTTTTTGGCATTTAAGACTAAATTGAACTTGCTTATATTTTGGGATAACACCAGAGATAAAGCCTAGCAAAACACAAAAAGAGTTTCCAATCACATAACTAGCGACCAACCATTGTATCAATTTTTCTTCTCGGGAGAAAATAACACAAAACAAACACAAGAAAACAATAATTGACTGGCAGAAAGCAACATAATTCAGCAAATTTTTCACCCTGAATAAGTTCGTCAAAAATTCAACATAGTACTGTAATATTGCTATCAGACAAACCCACAGCATATATTTATCGACGTGATATCTGTCAAATAATGCTCCTCCACAAAAAAGATATAGAATATATATAAAAACAATAAATGTGCATAACACACTCAATATTACAAGAGAGTTGCCTATATAATTGTAACATTCTTGCTGATTTCCACGATGTTGGATGTATAAAACATTAAACGAATTTGCTATACCAAAATGGAACTGCTGAAAATATTGTAAAAGAAGCAGGACAAATCCCCATATACCCATATAATAAGGTCCCAACTTGGCTGCAATTAAAAGTGAAGTTAGGAATTGTACTGCATATGTAGCATATCTTGATACCAGATAAAACAACACCTTATTCTTTATTATCAACATGAGTTTCATATAAATGTTTGATTTCATCTCAGAACTAACTTCAACCTTCCTTTCTCCATACATTCCAAGGCCAAGCAAAGATTATAATTCTTTTTCATAAAGCCATATGACTAAAATGGTAAAATTTTCTTAGGAATTTTTGCTAATAACACAGAAGGTTTCTCACCATTGGCTATAGCATAATAAGAGACCCAATACTCTTCATTTTCATTTAAAATACCAGCATACGCAGTATCTCCAATATTTGCCGTGCATCCAAACGGCAATGTATAACACCAATTAAAGATGCCTGACTCGTCTCCAAACCAAACAGCTGTCCAAGAACCTATATTTTGAATCATCCTCGTTGCTACGACCAGTCTATTCCCGTCAATCAAGAAATCTTGCCCCGCAATATATGTGTTAAGTTCTTTCCAATCCCAGTCCTTATAAGGAGCTTTACTTGTCCCCATGTAGCCTTTATCATTTCTTCTCGCCAATAATATGGCAGTTCCATCGTCTTTGAACCGAACTCTACATTCAGAAGGTTGACCAGGAATAGACAAATAACTAACTATGTTATAATTAATTCCGTCTTCTGTTTCAAGCAAAACGGGGTTTCCATTGCCATAACAAATACCATATCCCACACCCTTATACCAAGAAATACGCCAAACCCAAGAACATGTTTCCCAATTAATCTCTTTTGGAAGATTAATTGGTTTGGGGATGTCAAAACCATCCTCTTTTTCTTCAGCGCAATAAGTTCGAGTGACATAATTACCATTATCAGATAGCATCCTTGCCCCGCATAATAATAATAATCTTCCATCGGGCATTACACTCAAATTAGGATCACGTAAATCTATTTTCTCTAATGACAATACTTGATGCACATCCCATTTTACACCATCCATAGAGTGGAGAATCTTTATTATCCCATAATCACCATCAGCAACATGAGCCTTCCCCTCTCTAAATGCAATATAATAGATTCCACCTCGTTTCACAAGTGTTGTAAATGCACAATACGTAGTTCCGTCACCATATATATGATTAATAGTTATATTCGGGAAATTTGGCTCGGCAGAAGGGGTGTCTGTTTTTTTATTAAGAATAATATTAACTAGTGGCACAATATCTGCAGCATTCACAAAACCATCTTCATTTACATCACCCTTCAACTTAGCATTCTGCGAAAAAGAACATATTGGCCAAAAGAGGAACAGTAAAAACCATTTGCTCATTTTTAATATATTTTTGAATTAAGAGACATATTCCAAAGAGAACCTATCGCCCTTCTCTAAGTCACAATTTACTCTCTTGCCTATCAGATCTTGAAGATATTTTGGATGAGCACCATATCCAGGACGTACAGAACGGACATTCTGTTCTGTGATAATGTCTCCTAAATTCATATCCTCTGCCACATATAGAGAGCGGCAGAACTCACGTCCTTTAATCTTGGAAGGATCCGTAGGATAGACAACTTTCCCAATGGCTTTCTCTACATTACGAATAGATCTCACCATAGCAGCAAACTCTTCCTTCTCCATAGAGAATGAGGCATCTGGTCCGCCAATTGAACGGTTAAGAATAAAGTGTTTCTCTACCAAAGTTGCCCCAAGGGCGACAGCTGCTACGGCAACATCATAACCCATCGTATGGTCACTTAAGCCTATCTTTACACCATATCTCTGCTTCAAATCTACCATCGTCATAAGATTGGCATCTTCTATAGGCGCAGGATAGGAAGATGTACATTTCAAGAGTGTAATATCATCATTACCAGAGTCTTTACAAGTTTTTACTGCCAGTTCAATATCTTCCGGCATTGCAATGCCCGTCGAAATAACCATTGGCTTGCCCTTCTTGGCGGCATACTCAATGAGCGGAGTATCTGTAATCTCAAAGCTGGCAATCTTCATTATAGGATTGCCAAGATTCTCAAGGAAATCCACAGCAGTTTTGTCAAATGGCGTTGAAAAACATTCCAAACCACATTTCTTAGCTTCATCAAAAATAGCCTGATGCCAGTCCCAGGGCGTATATGCCTCCTGATAGAGGTCATATAATGTACGACCGTCCCAAAGTGTTCCCTTTACCTTGAAATCTTCAGCATCACAATTCAGTGTAATGGTGTCTGCCGTATAGGTCTGTATCTTGACAGCATCCGCACCTGCCTCTTTTGCTGCTCTAATAGACTCAAGAGCCACTTCCAGTTTATGCCCGTGGTTGGCAGAAAGTTCTGCTACGATAAAAGTTTTATTCATGCAATCTCAGAATATAGAAAATATACTCGTTGTTTCTGCTTTGTTCTTTATAGCCAAGCTTCTCGTGATATTTGATGGACCTCAAATTGTCCTGTTTTACCTTGGCAGAAACGGCGATGATATATGATGGTAAACTACTCAGAATCTGACGTTCCCATTTTTCAGTTTGTCCTGTACCTTGTGTAGATGGGTTGGCTATGATACCACGTTCCCATATTCCATCACCTTCATTAGTAAGATTATAGGTCCCCATCAGTTTGCCATCTTTGTAAATGACATAATAGAGTCTATTAGTATTACCTTTCAAACTCTCAACAAATCTAAAATGATTCTCCTCAGAAATCACCTCTGGGTTCACCATCCATAACCTCACATCATCACGATTCCTCAATGCAAGAATCTCACGATTCTGCTCAATGGTACAATTCACATAGTCTATTACCTTATACTGGTCATTCCATAAAGAATGAAGCACAACATCCTTGTATTCACCATTGTATAAGCAATGCTCCTTCAATGTCGCCTCGCGCTTATAACCATTTGCCTCTAACATGGTATAAAGATGCGGACGCAAATCAAAAGCATAAGTGTAAATCTTATGCAATCCTAAATCATCGAAAGCAACCGCTTTGAGCATAGTGAGAAAATTGCTCCAATGATCAGCAAAATGCTCCAGTTCCAACTTTGTGTCCATAATGAACGAAATCTCTCCGTTACGGTCAGTCCAATTAATATGAACCAGGCCACCATATCCAATACAGACACCCTTCTCTAAATAGGAGAAAAGTATTTGATCGGGCTTTGGGTTGACATAAAGTTTGGAAACAACATTGTCGAAATACATTTGTTGATCATTCCCTGTGAGAGGACGTGACTGACGCAGATGATATATTTGCTCGTTGCGCCACCTCATAATTGAGAATCTGTCCTCGTAACGAAGCGGTTCAATAGTGTAATCGCCAAGTCGTTGCACCTGTTTATGTAAACAAATATATTTGGGCATCTTTTCACTGCTTATGCAATAGTTCGTACTTCATCTCAGCCAACTGCCAATCAGTCAATGTATCTAAGTCTTGGACTTCTAACTCTGAAAGGATTAGAGGAACTGTATGTTTGCACCATACAGTTTTTTCTTCTATTAGCGCATTAATTTTTACGAAATAAAACTGGCCAGCGTCGTGATAAACCTTTTCAAGATCTTGTGTCCTACTCTTTTGAAATTCAGGATATTTCATTTCGACCTCTCCACTTTCATTGATCCTCAAACTTCGTTGGATTGGATAGGAATATTCTACTATAGTAAAACATCCATCAATATCATTACTAAGTTTAGATCTGGCCTCAGTCAATTTTGCTGCGGTTACAAATGGAGCAGTTGAATATAAACAGCATATCGTATCATAATTTATGCCCTGTTGTTTGTACTTTTCTATCACCTCCAATAAAACATCTACTGTTGTAGCATAGTCATTAGAAGTCTCAACAGAACGGAGAAATGGTACAGATGCTCCAAATTGCTTCGCTATCCCTGCAATTTCTTCATCATCTGTAGATACCATTACCTCATCGAAAAGACCACTCTTAATGGCCGTATCTATCGAATATGCAATGATTGGTCTCCCTAGGAAATTTTTAATATTTTTCCGTGGTATTCGCTTGCTACCACCACGAGCGGGTATTACGCAAAGATTATTCCTATTCATTTTACTTTTTAAGCACTTTTCTTATTAACAAATACACTTTATGTAATAAAGATACGATAAAAGGATGAGTTCTTTCAAACAAAACAACAGGCATTTTTCTCCTCAAAGGTATATTAAAAAAACGTTGTTTATAATATGGATTTTTTTTAATTTGAGGAAACATTTTTGCTGTTTCAGTTTTAATATACTTTATTTTCTCCCAGGGTAATTCTGTATATCCATAAAAAGCATTCATTAGGCTATTTCTATAAAAAAGATAATATATATGGATATCTATAGCATCTTTATAATCAATATATATCGGTATTTTACTAAAAGCGTCATATTCAATTTTTGCTGCATCTAATCTGGCCCAGAAGCCATTTCGGTTCATTGATCTTGTTATTGAGACATTGTCTACACGATAATGATAACCAATATTATCAAATAGTTTTATCTTGTCTGTTCTAAAATACAATGTAAAAGTTAAAAAGTCCTGATACATGTTATTTTCAATAAATCTAAAAGCTATTCTTTCAAAAAAAGACCTCTTATAAAAATTTGTAATAAAGAAACAGCCATTTAAAAGAATATTGAGCCTAATGTCATTGTTACACCTAGCTAAATTAGAAGGTACAATATTGTATCTTATTAAATCACTAGCATAATAGCGTTTTGCACAAAAAATATCTGCATCATTAGTATTTAAAACTTCACAATAATCATGCTCTAGCCAATCATCAGCATCTACAAAGCAAAGGTATTCTCCCGTTGCAACTTCTACCCCGCTATTCCATGCACCACCTTGTCGCTTGTTTGTTTTATGATTTACCCAGCGAACTCTTGAATCCTTTGATGCATATTCCTTTATTACCTCTAATGAGTTGTCTGGAGAACAGTCATTGACACAAATGACCTCAATGTCGCTAATAGTCTGAGCAAGCAAAGAATCCAAGCATTGTGTCAGGTACGGCATGCTGTTATAAACAGCCACAATAAAAGAAACTCTAGGCATATAAATTTATTTTAATCCACTTAAGTCTCTAAACTGTTGAACAAGCTGTTCCTGTTTAAGCATTATCTGATAATTCTCATTTCTAATTTCATCCACCTCTACACACTTAATAAACCTCAGTATAGATTTGTAGAAGGCGTCGTCCTCAGAGAAAGAATGCTGAGTATATTCTTGGTTTTGTTTTAAAGTATAGGAAGGGATATAGCCAACTGGTGCTGTAAGAATCCTTCCAGAGGTTATTGTACCTTTACTTCCCCAAACTTCTATATCACACCGATAATCATTATCCATGCCAAAAGCCAACTGGGCTGTCAGTCCTTCATCATTTACCATGGTAGCACTACCAAAAATCTCGACCTCAAAATCTGGATCATAATTGACCTGCGCAGTTGTAACCTTCGCTGTCTTTCCTAGTAATTCTGTAGCATATCGCATTGTATATCCTCCTGCATCCAACAAAGCACCGCCACCAAGATCTTTGTTATAGCGGAAATCATTCAATGCCCGACGAGGGAAACCGAATGTAATCCTATATAAGCGGGGTTTACCAATCTGTGTGCCTTTAGAAATAATATCATTCAGTTCAATAATTTGGTTATGGAAAACAAACATGTAGTTCTCATGAAGAGCAAGTTTCTTCACCTGCGCCAAAGTAATCAAATCTTCTGTATCTTTCAAATAGCATGTTGAAGGTTTCTCAACAAATACATGTTTGTCATTTTCCAAAGCCATCTTTGCCCATTTATAATGGAGCGCAGGCGGTAATGGCAGGTAAATGGCATCAATGTCCCTAGACTTTATTAACTCCTGATAGCCCTCGTATATCTTACCACCATAGGCTTCAATGAATGTCTGGGCTTTGGAGTATTCTCGTTCCTGCTGCTCTCTGATGGTTTCATTCGATACTTTACTCGTATCACCAAACCATTCTTCTGGACTGGCGAAACCAATACCAGCAAAATCAATTACTCTCTCAGCCTTTTTCAATGCAGGCATAAACCTACGAAAGGCAATCTCTGAAGGGCATATTATACCAATTCTAATCATATTAATAGAAACTTATTGCCGACAATAAACTCCGGGCTGCAATATTCAAATAATTATTATACGTCACAAACGACAGCATCTGGTTAAGCGTCATCCAGCAGTAATTCTCTTCCACCTCTATGGGGAATTCATCACCAACCTCTACAATAATATTTAGATTCTGTTCTTGGAAAAAGCGACCACCTTCCTCACTCTGATAACTACTATACCATATTTTGTCTTCAGGAGCATCCAATACTGTTTCTAAGTATGGAATTGTATATTCATTCTTTCCTTTTCGGTAATTACCCGTAAGGCACTGCACTGTTGGAGCCATCTCTACGACATCAAAATTACCAGACTCCAATTTTGCCTGAACCAGGAAATGATATATTCCATTGATTTTCTTTACAACAAATCCCATCAGACCTTCCTGAGCAGAACGAACCATAGGCTGATCCCAAGAGACAACTTCACGATTACCAATTTCTACACGAACACCTATCACGTCGAAATATTTGTTGTCTTCATGGTGGATGGTGTTACCATCATAACTCCAGTGCTGCATCTGCGATATACCTATTGGAGTAACTCCCAATTCATATTTGAATTTCAACGAGGTAATCCATTGAATAATATCCTGCAATTCATGCAGGTGATTGTCTACACTCAAAACAGAGTATAAAAAAGAATCCGGCTTAGAAGAATGAATACCTGTCATTCGTTTCACTCTGTCAAGGAGTTTCAAAGAATGTTCAGAATAACTACCAAACTTAATACATGAAATCACCGTACGACTATCCATGTTTACAACATTAGGATAACGTAGCAATTCCTTAATCTGCCCTAGCGAAACCCAGATAAAATTGGTCTTCACTTCAATTTCCTCATCTTCATCAACCTCGACAATAATATTACGATTGCGTTTATGGAGGAATCTGGCTCCCTGTTCTGATTGAAGCTGGTCGACAAGGATTGTTACATCCTTATCTCCATTGAAATATTCTAAATAGGTAGGAGATTTTCCACCATGTACCCTCGTATAATTGCTACGGGTAGCCTGGAGTGTTGGGGATAATTGTACAATATTTAAATTTCCTGGTTCAATTTTTGCCTGCATCAAAAAGTGTAACACGCCATTAAACTTTTTGGCAATAAAACCAAGAAAGCCTATTTCCGGTTGATTGATAATCGGCTGGTCCCATTGAGGAGTGTTACGATAATTAGTTTCGATATGAATTCCATCAATACTGAAGAACTTGCCTGATTCATGACGAATACGATCATCACGATACCCCCAACCTTTAAGGTCACTGATGGGTATCTGCTTGATGTTTGAAACAACCTCTTCGTTCTGCTGCTTCATCCAAGCTAGGATATCTGTTGTCGACATAAAACTACCATGACTCAGTGCAGACATCAAGAAGTCAAGTTGAGCATTTTCTACATTTCTCGTCCTCATACCAATTATTATAGGTCATTTGTAAAATCAGCCAATTTCTTATAAGGCTTCAGATGAAGCAATGACTGTATCTTTTTATCATCAAAATATGTGTGGTTACTTTCTATCTTCAAATCTTTCTCAGGCCAAGGAACTGCGACAACATTTACACCATATTTCTTGGCTATTACTTCTGCAGCATCATGCAGAGAGAGAGTTTCACCACCAATATTAAATATTTTCCCATTGCTCTCAGCACAAAAAGCGCCTTCAATAATCTGATAGCACAAATCTTCCATGTGGGTGAAAGTTCGCTTGATGGCTCCACCTCCATAGAGAGTGATATCCTTACCCGCTTTTGCCTGCTTGATAAAAAAACCTACCGTACCAAAAGAATAGTCTGATGACAACAGATTTCCATAAGGTATACAAATACGGAACACTGTATATGGAATGCCAAAACTGTCATGATAAGCCTGAAGATAACCTTCGCAGGCTAGCTTGTTGGCTGCATATATCGTTTTAGACTCTTTTTCATCCTCCTCTTTCAACGGTTTATCATATCCTTTATATACCAAGCGTGTAGAAGGGAATATCACTTTGGGTCGATAATCAGACTTACGGATTGCATCAAGAAGATTCAATAATGATATTTCGTTGATGCTGACATACTTATCATATGCATCGAAACCTGCGTATGTTCCTGTCAAGCCTGCAAACATAAAAACATAATCTACAGAAAGATCAATCTCGGATATCGATTCAATGCTTGTGATATCTACTTTTTTATAATTCTTCTCATTTAAATCATGAATATCATAAATCGTACATTGACATCCCTTCTTCTCAAGATTGTAGGCTATATGTTTTCCAATATAACCTTTTCCTCCGATAACAGCGCACCTAGTCCCAGCCATAAAAAATTATAAATGTGATTTTTATTAATCCTTTTTATAATAGTCTATCACCTTCTTCACAGCATGGATAACATCCTCTATGTCATCATTATTCATCATGGGATAAAGAGGTATGCTCATAATACCTTTATAAACATTCTCTGCATTAGGACATAAACCTTTCTCGTAACCCTTGTGCTGATAGAATGGGAACCAGTATACTGGCACATAGTGAATCTGACACTGCACATTCTCAGCACTCATGGCATCAAAGAACTGACGACGCGTACAGGTGAGTTTGTCAAGATCAAGACGGATAATATAAAGATGACGACAGGTATCGGACTCTGGTATCTCTTTCTGAATAATGATACCAGGAACATCCTTGAACGCTTCATTGTATTTGTTGACAATCTCCTGACGACGTTTCTTGAAAGACTCGAGTTTCCCTAACTGACTCACTAACAGGGCAGCCTGGAAATCAGTCATGCGATAGTTGAACCCCATGCTGATTTGCTCATAATACCAAGGACCCTCATGGGGTGCATCTTCCATCAATGACTCATCATGGGTAATGCCATGGGCATGAGCCAAGACCAGTTTCTTGTGTAACTCGTCACTGTTTGTAGTGATGGCACCACCCTCGCCACTGGTAACAGTCTTGACTGGATGGAAACTAAAGCAAGTCATATCTGCCAGGCTACCTACAGGTTGACTATTATATTTAGTTCCAATAGCATGTGCAGCATCCTCTATAAAGACCAAACCAAACTCATCACATATCTCACGAATCTCCTTAATCTTCACTGCCTGACCTGTAAAATCCACAGCTACTACAGCCTTGGTCTTTGGAGTAATATGGGCGCGAATGCTCTCAGGATCAATGTTGTAGGTTGTTGGATCAATGTCTGCGAAAACAGGCCTTGCACCACAATACACAGCGCAGTTAGCACTGGCAGCAAAGGTAATAGGCGTCGTGATAACCTCATCGCCAGGACCTACGCCTGCTGCCAGGCAAGCGCAATGAAGGGCTGCTGTGCCGTTGCTACATACAACCGCATGCTTGGCACCTGTATATTGTTCCAATGCTCGCTCTGCCTTTTCTACATAAGGACCGCAAGTGATATATGGTCCACGTAGTACTTCTGCAACAGCCTCTATGTCTTTCTCATCGACACACTGGCGACCGTAGAAGATCTTGTTCTCTCTGACGGGCTTTCCGCCAAATATCGCTAATTGTTCCATATAGAATCCTATTATTTTACTTCAAAACCAGGAATGACTTGCTTAAACTTCTCACGAAGGGTCTCTACCGTGTCCCATTGATCATTGTTATCAGAGGCATAATAGAACCCCTGAGGAACAAAGTCTGCATGATGGTGCGTCAGATAGTCTTGAGTCTTCCAATTGAATGAAACAGAAGGAAGAATAGCATAGTACTTCCCTAAATCAATTGTACTCAAAGAGTCTGTAGGTGTAATCATCTCTTCATGAAGTTTCTCGCCTGGACGGATACCTATTTCTTTCAAAGGCATATTAGGTGCAATTGCCTTAGCCACATCCGTAATCTTGTAGGATGGAATCTTCGGGATGAAGAGTTCGCCACCAAGATGATGACCCAAGGCCCACATGACCAAATCAACACCTTCTTGAAGTGAAATATTAAAACGTGTCATACGCATATCTGTGATGGGAAGTTCCTTAGCACCCCCATCTCTCAATTTAATGAAAAAAGGTATTACAGATCCACGACTGCCCATCACGTTACCATAACGTACGACTGAGAAGCGGATATCACGCGAACCTCTAATGTTGTTTGCTGCAATGAAAAGCTTATCTGAAGTGAGCTTCGTAGCACCATATAAGTTAATTGGTGCACAGGCCTTATCTGTTGAAAGCGCTACTACATCCTTTACTCCACAAGCCAAGGCAGCATCAATGACATTCACTGCACCGTTTACGTTAGTCTTGATACATTCGCGAGGATTGTACTCTGCAGTATCAACCTGCTTGATGGCGGCTGCATGGATAATCACATCTACACCTTCGCAAGCCATTTTCAGGCGTTCTGCATCACGAACATCACCAATCAGATAGCGAAGCATAGGATAGTCCTTCTCTGGATACTTCTGCTTCATATTGTACTGTTTCAGCTCTCCACGCGAATAGATTACAATTTTCTTTACATTAGGGTAATCACGGAGAATGGTCTCCACGAACTTGTTACCAAAGGAACCTGTTCCACCGGTAATTAAAACAACTTTTCCGTTTAGCATATTTAAAATATTAAT
>AUXO012120903.1_pt1 | contig 19826 bp, 44 predicted proteins | sample 768731 | NCBI WGS metagenome assembly AUXO01 (sample SAMN02715735, study PRJNA202380) | gut metagenome | biome: sheep rumen | host: Ovis aries | place: New Zealand: Palmerston North
CCTTTTCGGGATATGAGCCCGACCTGGGACCGATCCAGTGTAACCCGGGATAAGAGAACATTCTGAAAAGGGTTAACGTCCGACTTACCTTTCTCCTGCGCCCGTTGCCAAGCAACTAACAGAATGTTTTATGAGCCATTAGTGTAAGATCAACGTCTTGATCTAAAGCCTACGCACCACGTCAAGGTTGCTCATTAATTTAGCGTAGGTATCAAGTTTTCACTAAGGATGACCAGTCCCTACCACGGATCTGCATCACCTTATGCTCCCCGCGGCGGCTACTTACTTGATAGGTCATATGCCTTGATTGCACAAGTCAGGCAACATCCTTGAAGGCTTTGCAGTTTATAGTCCCTACCATCTGAGACTCTCTTTTTGTAAGGCTGACTCCTAAAGCCGGAATCGAACCGGCACCTTTCGCTGCGCACGCGACCGTTTCTACCATAATAAACTATCTAAGAGTTTCTTTTATCTTTTCCTTACATATATATTATATAATAATTTTTTTATTTTTTCAAATAAGGATTTTTACTAGACTCATAAGACTCTAACGTTGAATACTCCCCAAGATGCCACCGTTTGTCTCATATAGAACTCATCCTGCATATGACGTGTTGCTTGGAAGGCAACCATTTTTCCTTAATTTCAGAATATATTTTTGCTGTTTATGAGTCTTTTCCTTATTTACATATATATTATATAATAATTTTTTTAAATTTTCAAATAATTAATCTTCATTTAGGATAAAAGTAATAACAACATACCAATCCTTTTTATCAATAATTGAATCTTCAATTAATTTCAAACTTTCAATCTTTACATTCTCTTCTACTGGAATGTTGTAAATCTCAACTGGTCCAATAACCACTTCTGTGCCGTTAATGGAAAATTTTAAGCCTTCAGTGGCGCGAATCATAATTTCTTTACTTTCAGAAAAAAGATCTCCATTCACTAATTGAGCTACTGTAATATCCGCAGGATAGTTTAAAGATTGAAATAAATCTTTACTATAATAACGAATTTGTTTTATCTGCATACTTTCCCTCAAAATAAAATGGCGCCCGCAGAAGGATTTGAACCTTCGCGCCGAGTTATCGACCTAACACATTAGCAGTGTGCCCTCTTGACCACTTGAGTATACGGGCGTATAAGAATAGAGAGAAAACTCTCTATTGAAAGAAGGGGGGGATTTGTTTCTTTCTATATATATTATATAAAAAATTTTTTAAAAATACAAATAAATGAAGGAACAAGTTTGAAGTTAATTCATAAATTTTGACAATATTTTTATATTCTTTACACGCCTTCAGGAGGACCTTGTTCCTTCATAATATATAAAAACCACCAGTTATTTTACTAACAGTTTTTACCCAAAATTATTAATTCCACGTAACGGCTAGATCAATTTGATAGGGGTCTGTATAAGCAAACGTTCCAGTATCTAAACAAATACCTGCGCCAAGAGATGTTTCAACAATTGTCCCTCTTGGACGAACGTCAAAGCCACAAGCGCATATAATATAATCACCATACATTTTTGCGCCGTCCGCACGTTCCCAATAATTGCCCTGGATGCCTGCGGCTTGGGCAATTGAAATTACCCCATCCATCGGTAAGTTATAATATGTTTCTTTACCGGATGGCCCATAAAATACACCTGCGCTTGGTGTTAATTTACCAGAACCTGTTGGTGGAGCATAAGTAGAAGCAATGGTTTCTTGCGCTGCAATTGGAACAATTTCAGTATATGGAGTATTCATCACATCTGTTGCTTTAATATATTCATTCTGGTCTGTTAAGTAATAACCATAATCATTTTTTCCGATTAAATGAATCTCATCATTTAATGAATAATTAGACAAAACTGTACCATCAAAATCATCTAGTCCTTTAGCTCCAGGCAGCGCATATTTAATTCTATCTATTGGATAGAACACATATTTTTTATCTAAGGTAAAATCATTTTCTCTCACAAGACCTTTACTTACAACATAATATCCATCTTGTAAATCAGATGCATATAATGTATCACCAATAGAAATGTTTTTTACGGTGCCTGAAAGTAAAGAGGCATTATAAAAGATATGAGTATTTTTTAGAGCGTAAATAGGAAAAATATTAGTAATTTTTTCTATTTTTTGTTCAGCTTTTGGTTGAATAGGCATCAATATTTCTAATTCAGAAGGCTTTACTCCCATTCCTGTTACGACACCTAAAGCAATGGATGTTGCCACAATTTTTCTTAACGCTTTCATTATTTTACCTCTCAAAATAAAAAATGGCGCCCACACGAGGACTCGAACCCCGACAACCGCTAAGTTGGCACTGATTTCAAGTCAGCTTGCCTACCAATTGGCGCATATGGGCGGAAAAGCCGGGATAATTATAGAGAGTTACCGGCGTTCTCTTAAGGTTATGTTTGTTGTGGGACCTTAACCCTATGGCGGGGATAGAAGGATTTGAACCTTCGACACATCGGTTAACAGCCGATTGCTCTGGACCAGCTGAGCTATACCCCCAAAATTCAAGGCACATTTAATCCAGATACTAAAGTTGTGGTAAGTATTGTTTAAAATTTGCTGCGAGTGCCTTTATTTATCTTACATATATATTATATAATAATTTTTTAAAAATGTCCAATTTTTTTATAAACCTAATCTTTGCATCAGATTTCTAACATTTTCTTTCTCTTCGTCTGAAATTTCTACCTTTTCTGGCGCAACCACTACGGTATCTTCTCCAGAAAAATCAATTCCACTGTTGTAATTAAGACTTGCTGTATCTACAGTATTGACAAATACTTTTGGACATGTCATGGAAAGCGCAATCTGAACTCGTTCCCCACCGTCATCAGCCCAAACATATACCTTTTTATCAACTTCTCCGACATAATCGGCGCCAAAAGCTGCTTTAATCTTTTCTGCAACTTTTTCTTTTGCTACTGATCCTCTTGCCATTCTTATCTCCTTACATATATATTATATCATAAATTTTTATAAAATGAAATTATTTTCCTTTACGACAGCTTTTACAAAAAGCTGAATATGGATGCTTTGGATCAACTTCAAAAAGTTCTCCACATCTTTGACACCATTCAACATCTGGCTTAGTTGTTAAACAATTAGAGCAAATATAACCGATTCCACCTCTAACTAATTTGATAGGTAAAACATCTTTTTCATCATTTTTTGATTTACAGTAATGACATCTATATTTAATATTTGTTGTCATTTCATTCTGAGAAGTTGGCTTATAATAATCATAGTCATAACCATAATTATAATCCCAACTATAATATGCAGGGATATATACAAACTGTGGAATATCTTTTTCAGAAAGCATTTTCTTTACTTTTTCAATTGTATCAAGCATTTGCCCGACGAATAAGACTTCTGAAACACTATGTTCATCTCTATATCCAATAGATAGATTTACTCCTGCAACACCCCATTCTGGACAAATTGTACTGATATCTGAGAAGGAACCATATGCAGTTACGAATCCAAAACTTTCAATATATTTTTCAAAATCTGGGTTATCACAATCATAAAATACACAATCATTTGATCCCCTACGATCTAATTGAATCATATAACGAAGATCTTTAAATGGATTTGGTAAATATGACAATACCTCTGCGCCAATACCACCTATCTCTTCATCTGTTGTAAAAATTACATGTGGTTTATATCCCGCGCGAATAATCTGAAGAATCGCAAAAACTCCTGCTCTGTCATCTGCGCCCATTCCAGTAGGTGACCACATTACATTCTTTTTGCGATCATAATAAAGTTCTTCTGCGGGATGAGGAAAAACTGTATCCATATGCGCCACAAGGGCAATAGGAATATCACCTTCCGCAAATAAGAAACTTTCATCATTTGTTACATTCTCGTAATATTGCTTTAAAAATTTATATAATACACCTTGGAGAGTTTTTTGATTTGCATTAACCAAGCTTTCCATAATTGCAACATCGCTATTGCTTAATGTTTTCATATTTCACCTCTCTTTTATATATTATATAATATTTTTTATTATTTTTCAATTGATTGATTTATTTGCTTAGGCAAAAAATCCGGATCAGCTAGCTTAAGTGCGGTTTCACATATATGGCAAGATCCTTTTGACTTACAACGTTGGCGACAACGCAAGCGATTTTCTGCAACTTCTGGCATAATCATACGATTAATTGCGGGAGAACCTAAATCTTGAACTAATATATCTAGTCGAGTACTCCATTCTTTGTCCTCAGCATATACCTTATATAACGTCTGTTCTCTTGCAACATCACAAGATTCAAATTCTAAAACTTCAATATATTCTTCGTATTTTTCAACATCTTCTGGTCTAATCCATTGACCGCAAATACCATTATTATGAGGCAAACTATGGTTATATGCTACTGTTGGAACAGCTCTTAGTTTGATATTATAATTTACAGTATCTGGTAAATCAAAGAATAAAGGAATCCCAACATATGCATATTCTGCGCCAAGCTTTTCTAATCCATCTAATTCCCAATATGAGGTTGCTTCAATATTGATCATAAATCTAATGCCTTGATCTTTGGTAATTTTAGCAAGCCTTAAATCATTTAAGTTAAGAATGAAATTAGAATTACATAACAAATTATATTGCATTATTTCATTCCAATCGTATTCAATTTGTTTGTCTATTGGAGGAAATAAAATTATAGTAGCTTTTGGATATGTGTGATGCAAATCTGGAATTGTTGCTTTGTCTCTATAATCCACTCTAATTTCATCTGCTTTTGATAAATATCGAGGAGTTAAGCGACTTCTTAAACAATATTTCATAAAAATACCTCCTTATTATTATTTTACCATAGTTTTTTCCCAATGGCAATTTTATTTGCGGAAGCGGCATGTGCGGCCGGCCGCGCGGCGATCTCAGCTTATGGATTTTAAAAATAAAAAAAAGGGAGAACGCATGGACGTTCTCCAGAAAACGAAGGCATGAACCTTCTTGAGGGTATGAACCCTCGTTTTTTCATTAAGCGATTGTATAAGCAACAAGCTTTCTGTTCTTACCGTTTGTATCAGCTACAGTGACCTCGGTCTTTACTGCCTTACCGTCTGTAACTAACTTATTTGCTCTATAAGCGATTTTGTTAACTGTGACATCCTCACCAGCATTTACTGCATTAAGAATCTCAGCATTTGTCATCGGAGTCTCAGTTAATACTGCAAGAATTGCATCTGTAAGAGCGTCGCCCTCAGCTGCCTTAGCCGCAGCTCTCTCCTTTGCCTTTGTCGCCTTGTTATCAAGAGCTGCGATCTCCTTCTCGCAGAATGCAACCACATCAGCGTTATCAGCCATAGCGTCTTTGATCATGTTGTAGAAATCCTTTTTAGTCATCTTTTTGTCTGTCATAAATGTTTTACCGTATTTTTCCTTTCCTTATTTACATTTATATTATACAATTATTTTTTTAATTTTTCAAGGACTGTAAGGTTGAGCGCGATTTCAAGTCCTTAGAGGCGGCGTCTACTCTATTTTTTCCTCTTTCCTTACCTTACATATATATTATACAATTTATTTTTTTTAAATTCAAATTTTTGAATTTAATTAGACCAATACCCGTATTCGTTATAAACTTCTTTCAGGTATTTTCTATCCACTTCATTTTCAATTTCTGATAACTTAATATAGTTAATATACTCATACCAATTAAACTCAAAATCAAGGAATCTTTTGATTTTTGTTGTATGAATTTTTCTACGAATATCTTTTGGAAGATTATCAATAACAGTATCAATGCAAGTAAATAATTTAACAAAGGAGCAATAGCATCTAAATGGATCATCATCTTCTGACACTTTTGTATCATCTACCAAAAAAACGGTATCCATATTCTCTCGACTATGCGTTTCATCATTGAGCGGATCGTATGTTGCATAGGCTTCATAACAATCACCGCAAATGATGTGTCCGTCGAGTTCACACTCTTCTCCTGGACGAATGACTTCATTACAATATTCACATCTAATTAATTGCATACAATCAGTACAAATTACAGCAGAAGTTTCCTCTTCGTTATAATTATCACAGTCATTTAAAACATTTCCACAATACATACATTCTGGAGTTCCAGAGTAATTGAAATCAACATCATATGTATCTGGAGCAATTACCATATGAGTGGTATTGCCATTGCCAAAGTCATTGTACATCCAATTGGTAAAGAATCTGAAGTCAACATTTCTATCAAGTTCTGGAAACTCAACTTCGTCTTTATAACTTTCAAATGAATGTTCAACAATATCATGCTCATAACGATAACCAAGATTCTTTTCCGCAAGATTCATAAGGATGTCAATACACGTTTCATCCAAATAAGAATCCTGATATGGATATCCTTTGATTCCAGTAATGAAATCTCTATCAACGATAAATAGATTTCTCCACTTTTTACTATTCCACTCACTATCATGGAATCTCATTGTCTTATGGCTCTTTAAATAAGCAACAACAACAGCAGGAGAGTTCATCATTTCAACCGTGCCAATTCTATAACAGCCAGCATTGATCCAGTTCATGCAAGAATCCCATCCATTATCATTATCACTCATTGTAATATAATCAAGCGGATGAATTGAAAGACAAAGAGTTCCAGTTGTCTTTTTCTTACCCAAGATATTAGAATGCGCAATTCTGAATTTTTCAAAACCTTCAAGTCCAGCAAGTTCGGCGATTTTAGCTAAAGCCTTCATCGGCTTGCATCCCTTTTGAACAGTAATTGTAGTATCGTTAATAGAAATCTTATGAGTTTCAAAACTATACTTATTATCAGTCAAAATATCAGGTGAAATTAAATACCATAATTCAGCATTTGCGTTAAGATCTAAATTTGCATCGCCTAACCAATTTCTATACGCCAATTTAAAATCTGTCATATCAGATTCATAGGTCAACGCATTCCACATTTTATCAAAAATTTCTTCTCTAGAAGTTTCCACTGAAATAGTTTTTTCAATAATAAACTGTTCGCCAAACATCTTATAAAGATATTCAGATTTTGCGGCCTCCCAATAGCGCATTAAATGTGCCAATGATGCTGGCGGATTTTCATTTGTAACATTTTCATAACCAGCATACGTTTTAATCCATGCGTCAAGTTCATCCTTATGGTCTAACTTATCAAACAACTTGCCCATCCATTTACCTCTTTCTTATTCATTACATATATATTATATTATATTTTTTATTAAAAATCAAAACCGACCTTTATTTGTCGGTTTCTTTATTTTTAGCACTGGTTCTTTTATCTTCAATAAGGATTTTTTCAGACAAATTCTTATCAATTAGTCTTGCCATCATCTGATTTAAAACCATAACATCCTGTCTTAAATCCATATTTCTTTTGTTTAATAATATGATTTGAAGTTCTTGAAAAATAATAATTACAAACAAAATATTTTTAATCCAATCCATTAATCAATCAATTCCCACATTCTATCATAAACTGCTTGCGCAGTTGCGTCATCAACGCCAAAGCTATATTTAATATCTTCAATATCAATACCTTCAAGTTCGCTATATGGAAAACTATTAACAATCTGTTCAGCAATTTCATTAACCTCTTCACAATTCATTGCATAAAGGTTAAAAGCAGTTCTTTCTACTGAATCATTATACCAGGGAGCATCAACACCAATTTTCATATTAAAATCCCTCCTTAATCACCTTTTCAAGAATTTCAAGAGTTAATTCATCTTCAAGATAAAATGGATCTCTTCTGCCAGGTAACGGAATGCAACTCAGCAACTGCCAAAATCGCAGATCTGGATACTTATGCCAAAGTTCATTTAACTTTTGGGTAACTTCATCAATTCTCTTTGGGTCTCTCATTATTCAAATACCTCACTTAATGTAATTAAATTTTGCATTTTTGTAAGATGTTTATTTACAGTGTTTTGATAATCAATTAAACTATCTTTCGCAGCTCGAACGAAAGCTTCCTTTGTAGAAAAATCTACAATATCACTAATTTCAATTTCGCTTTGCCAAAAAGCAACATCATCATTATCATAATATGTTATAAAGCGTGGAAGTAAAACGATAATTCCCTCTTCTTCATCCATTGAAATAATTTTTACAGGATCTATAATCCAATCTGTAATAACATAATCACCAACTTTATATTCCATATTTTTATCACCTTATCTTTCTTTATATATATATTATATCATATATTTTTTAAAAAATAAAAAGAGGAACAAAGCTCCTCTTAATAGAATGCACCCATCCAGACTTTGTATTCAGGATCTTCAAGATATTTAAGCACCTCATCACATGCTTTCCAAAAAGCAAGCATGTATCCAACAGAAAAACGGTAACCAAGACAAGGCTCTTCATTAAAAGTTTTTTTATACCAGATTTCATAAGTCTCAATCAGCTGGGCTTCTTTTGGATGCACTTTCCAAAAATTCATAAAATCATAATTATACGCATCCATTCTCTCTTCCCAAAGATAATAGGCGTCCCAAACATCTTCAAAAGTATCGCCAAACTGACTTAATGTTTCCATTAATGCAACCCATCTTTCAAGAGTTAATTCGCTGTCACATTTCTTTCCAGTTGGGCATTGCAAAAAGTGAACAAGTTCCCAAGATCTTCTTCCATAGAATAACTCGCGCTCTTTTTTCTCTTTGTATGGTAAAGCCCAATAGTCTGACATGGTTTCGTCCTTTTTTAACCAAAAACCGCAAAAATCAAGTCCCATATATTATTCCTTTCTTTTGAAAAATTTTTCTAAGACATATGGTGTTAAATATCTAATCCTTTCTCCATTTACTTCACGAAACATGTAATGATTGAGCCTGGCAACCCAGCATGTACCCGGCTCAATATCGTTATACTGTTTGATACATTCGTAGATCATTCAAACTCCTTCATAACCTTGCATCTAGTCAGGATAGTCTGCTTTACACCACGATATTCCTTATGATCTTTAATAGTCCCCTTCAGAACATAAGTAACACCCTGCTCCAAATCTTTTACGGAAGTAGTCCAAACAAAGACATTTCCATTTTTATCTTCCATGATATGCATTGTGCTTGCGCCGTATGCACCATAGAGAGAGATTGCCTTTTTTACAGTCAGAGTAAAATCGCTTCTATCTCCGATCTCGCCAACATATTCACTAGTGCTTTCTGTGTTGGCATATTTGATTTCGTTAACTGCGTCCTGGGCTTTTGTTTCATTAACGATTAAACCACCTTCGCCAACAACCTTTTCCCAAGTCAGCTGAGCAGTAGAGATACCTTCGGGAATCTCTTCCGGCAGTTCCTGATTGGAAGGTGTGTACCAACCCCAAATCTTATGGTAACGGCAATTAGGTTCTGCCTTAAACCAATTCAGATTTTCATATGTGTTGCCGAGGTAAATGGTAATGTATCCAGCTTCACCGAATCCCAACATTTCTCTCTGTGAAAATGTCTGCTTTTTAGACGGATACATTCTCAGATATTCTCTATTGGTGTAAAAACGAACTTCTTTAATAACTCCAGTAGGGGATTTAACTTTTACATAGTTGTTGGTGGAATATCCATTTTTTCCAATCTTAGCGTAAGGACCTTCAACAATTTCCCAACTCTCGTAAGTTTTTGCAACAGGCATTTTTATCACCTTCCTTTTCTTTACATATATATTATATAATAAAAATATAAAAAATTCAAATAGAGATTTTTCTACTTGAATTTTTTATCGTTATTCTGATGCCTTGAAGTTATAAACCGGCTTGATAATATCTACGACCCTTACGGTATCTACAATATTCTCAAGGATTGATTCCATAGGCTTGTAAGCCATAGGAGATTCGTCGATTGTTGAAATCTGTACGGAAGTTGTCCATACATTCTTCATTGAATCTTCGAAGTCAGTTAAAGAGATTTCTTTCTTTGCCTGTCCACGGCTCATGATTCTTCCTGCACCATGCGGAGCAGAGTAGTTCCAGTCAGGATTTCCCTTTCCAACACAGATTAAAGAACCGTCTCTCATATTCATTGGAATAATTAAGCGTTCTCCCTTCTGCGCAGATACAGAACCCTTCCGAAGAATCATGTTATCAAGGTCAATGTAGTTATGAATAGTTGAAAAACCATCAACAGCGTGGAGACCCATGCGGTTTAAGATAATATCAACAATAGCCTGACGGTTTGCTACCGCAAACTGCTGAGCAATCTTCATATCGTGCAAATAATCCTGCATTAAATCACCCTCACACCAGCATAAAGCATCCGGGATGTGCGGATATGCCGGCTGTAAGTTAGCTAAAGCATTCTGAATTTCAGACTGTCTTCCAGCTGCCTTTAAAGAGTTAATTAAAGCAGTTCTTTTATCAGCAGAAACCTGGTGTAAGTTCTCAATTGCCGCCTTCTGGTAGAAAGTTGCAATTTCAACTCCAAGATGGCGAGATCCAGAGTGAACAACAAGCCATAAATTTCCAGCAGAGTCACGATCTACCTCAATGAAATGGTTTCCCCCTCCAAGAGTTCCAACTGAATTTCTTGCTCTTTCAAGATCACACGCATGCGCGCATCTTAAAGACTCAAGATCAATTGATACGGGTCTTCTACCAGATCTTGTATGGACATTCATCCCTGAAGGAACAAGATTGCGGATAGTCTTGTCAAGAACCGCAAAATCAATGTGATCAGCGTCTACACGAACTGCCTGCATACCACATCCAATATCAACACCAATTAAGTTTGGACAAATCTTGTCGCCAATGGTCATAGTTGTACCTACAGTACATCCTGCTCCCGCATGGATGTCCGGCATCATTCTGACTCTCTGACCTTCCGCAAAAGGCTGATTTAACATTTCAATAACCTGAGCGATGCTAGCTTCGTCAACTACATCGGTAAAAATCTTTGCTTCTCCAAACTTTCCTCTTACATCCATCATATAATCACCTTTTTCCTTTTACATATATATTATATTATAAAAATAAAAAAAATTCAAATAAGTATTACTTATCTGAATTTTTACATTATTTTGCCTTCCTCATTTTAATTGGGCGCCAAGTTTTCCATAATTGATGATAGGAATTTGTTTTCATCATTTGCAAATCGTTTATAAAATGGAAAAGGTTTCTTTCAAACTTAGTCTTTTTCTGTTTTGTCTTCATTTAATCCCCGCATTTTTCTTTGCCTTCTAAATATCCAAGCATTGCTGCCTGACCGAAATCTAAGAATTTGCGCAAATCTTCTGGATCAATTCCACAAAGATCCTCGCACCAATGTTTTGTTCCATACTTTGCCGCGATTGTAGCTGAAATTGCCATTGCAATTTTTTTAACATATTTTTCTGTATCAGTCATTTTTATCTCCATTCTTCTATCCATGTCCTTATACCATCGCTTATTACATAAACCAATCCCAGGATAACTCCGATTAAAATGAGAACGCCTACCATCCAAAGTAAATGAGTTAATACTGAATACATAACTTCTGTAGATAACATTTATTCCTCCTCATCATCATCATCGAATTCATCTTCATCATCAAGATCTTCATCTTCATATTTGTTGCTATTAAAATGAATATGAAGATCTGAAAGTTGATAGTTTTTCCATAATTCCATTCCTTTAAAAGAAGAATTGTATTCAAATGTGGGTAACTGACAAACTGATTCGGTGATATCATCGCCAGTATAGACAATAACAATTGCTTCTCTTCCGCCTTCTTTCCTTGATGGACATGTTTTCAGAATACTTTTAATACGATCATGGAATGGTGAAATAACTGTTTTTAAATAATCGCGCTCTTTTCGTGTAATTAATGGTTCTGAATCAATTACTCGTTTGTAAATAATTTCACCAATAGAATTTTTTGAATTTACTTGTAACTTATTTCTATCCACAGTAACGTAATTACTTTCAAGAAATCCTTCTTCATTTTCATAAGTCCAATAGTAATATTCATCATTATAAACAATTGAAGACGGCTGAGAATCGCTTTTAATTTTTTCAAGCAGCTCTAACATTGTAATCATTTTTTTTATTTTTCTCCGTTTTTTCAATTTTTACTTTTTTAATTGGACAATATCCTGTAGTATCTAAAACTTTACATCCCAATGTATTTAAATTAATAAAATAAGATTGAATACAATAATTACAAATATCACAATCAATATCTCCCATAACGACCTTCTTTTATTTCCGCTATTAATTCATTTCTTAATTCAGCTTTAAGGCGATCAAGTTTTTCTTTTTCTTCTTTATCAACTCTATTCATGGCATTAACGACGCCCCATCCATCATTCTCTGTTATTGGACAAATTCTTCCTTTATACAAAATTGCATCATTGCCAATCCATTCAAAACTATTCATTTCATCATTACCTTCTTTATATATATATTATATCATATTTTTTTAAAAAATAAAAAAGGAGATTTTAAAATCCCCTTTTATTACTTATCTTCAGTTATTTCTACCAATGGAAAGTAATTGGGAAGCCAGGACATATCACCTACATCTTTTATCCACGTATTTCCTTTATAATGAATTTTAGCAAGATACGGGTCTTTAGAAAAATAGGGATCATAAGATGGAACATAATCCATGGTAACATCTTTTAATAAAGTAAATCCATCAAAATAAAATTCTCGTTGTCCTTCCCACCAGTCATTTTCCCATTCCCACTCTGACATATCATGTATATTGTGCCAACCAATGGGAGTAAGAAGTTCATTATTATATGTAATATATTTAGTGCCCTCACGTTCATTTAATTCTCCTATTCGAACAATAATGCTACAATCAGGAGTTGTAGATAAATGAGATTTAATCATTTGTAAAACTATCTTGGCAACAATATCATAGCCTGTTAACTCACAGCCTTCCATTAATTTAATTTTCATTTTTTCTTACCTCTTATGTATATATTATAACATATATTTTTTAAAAAATAAAAAAGAGGGGCATGCGCCTCCCTCTTTTTATACTACTGAGCAAGAACCCAAGTTGCCTTAGTCTTGCCCTTGGCTTCAGTAGCCTTGACAACGCCCGGAGCGTCCTTCAGAGCACGAGCTGCCTTCTGGTTGGAGATGCCGAACTCAGCTTCAACATCAGCGCAAGTGACAGCGCCCTTTTCAGCGACGAAGGCGACAACCTTTTCCAGTTCAGCCTGGCGAGCAACCTGTGCCTTAGTCGGCTTGTCGGAACGCTTTCCAGCAGGACGGACAGACTTCAGAGCACGTTCAACCAGGAACTGGAAGTCCTCTTCAGTCAAAGTTTCGAATGTGATGGCGTTGATTCTGTCAGTAAGAGTAGCCTTGTTTGTCATAGTGTAATCACCTCTTTGCCTTTCTTTTTTCTTTACACTTATATTTTAATATATTTTTTTTAATTTTTTAAGTGGTGGATTTTTACATGTTGAAGTAGCAATACAGCTTGTCGGGATCATTATCCTCCATGCAGATACAAGAGTCGCCACTACAGTATCTAAACTTATCTGCGGTGCAAACGACTGGAGCACCATTCAGGAAGGTATCGCATTCATAGTCATCATTGTAAACAACAACTTCCAGGTTTTCATCGAGATTTTCAAGATAGCGTTTCAGCATTCCTACAGTTACATTCATTTTTTATTTTCCCTTTCCTTATTTACATATATATTATATAATTTATTTTTAAACTTTTCAAATAATCGTTGGCTTACACGAGGCCCGGGGGAATTGAACCCCAGTCTTCTCTGTCAAGACCGCCACTTTTGTAATGGCACCGCCTAATCATCTTTCGATTTACTTGGCACAGCTACCCCGATGCTGCGTTCGGGCTTCCTGTAAACTAACGATTAAGTAATTAGAATATGGTGAAGTCTATCATCCTCCAAAAGCAACCGCTCCCTTAGCTGACGGCGCGGGTAACTTGATGAAAGTTACGACCGGAAATCACCGCCTGGGCCTCGAACCCCTGTTTACTTTCCCATTTCCTTTTTACATATATATTATATAATTTTTTTTAAGACTTTTCAAATTACTGATTTTTCTGCGCCTTATACTTCTCCCAGAAGTCAGAATTTACGATAAAGTCGTTAAGATCCGAATCAACATATCTACCACCAGCAAACATACCAGAATAGACAATGCAATGAGGCTCAAACCAGTAGCCATAGTCACGATCAGGACAATCCCTATCGTGAAAAATGATATAGAAATGAGCATCCCAACCAGAGTTGTCATTATACGGAACAATGTGCGCATTTTCCACCTCCAGCCAAAATCTGTCCTTAAAAACGTCCTCGCGCAAATCCTTATTGAGGTGACGAATAGTGCGGCGAACCCTACGCTTTAAGTTTCTCTTGGAACGAAGGGTATCCCCTTTGGGGAAATGATTCATTAACATTTTTTGTATTTCCTTTCTTTACATTATTATTATATTATATATTTTTTATTTATTCAAATGAATGGGGGTTGGCTTAGTTAATCCAGTAGTAATAACCTGTTTTAATGATCCTGTAATACATAAGATATAAAAACCCGGTTCAAGAGGATCATTGAAGAAAAACCTAATGCTATCCTTTTTTAAAACAGCATTAGAATAATTCGCATCCCAATCTGAAAACATATCAATAACAATACAAGGAGCTTTGCCCAGCTTAAAATCTTCTTTAGAATAACCAGAATTATCTTGATAATGCCAATCATGCTCCATATCACAAACAGTATGATCAAAAGGAACAAGAATGGTCGCATATTCAGTGACATAACGGTCATAAACAGGTCCTGCATTATGTTCATAAGGAGCATCATTCCAGTCATCCCCCCAATAGTCATTGCAATCATCTGCGCCGAGCGCAAATCTAATAACATTTCCTTTTGTTTCAAAATCTATAATCTTCATAATATTAGTTTTTTTATTCCCATTCAAGGCAGATAGTTTCTTTATCTTCTTTATGGATAGCACAGATAGATACAGGTCCATAATCAGAGTCATATGTTTCAACTTTTGCTTTTGGATTGTATTTTTCAAGTTCATGAATTAATTCTTCAACAGTCATATTTTTACCTTCTCTTTCTTTACATTATTATTATATAATTATTTTTATAAAAAATCAAAAAGGCGATTTTTACTCGCCTTTATTCACATAACCAAGAAGGATCGTTTATTTTGATAATTTTATATTTCGGCCATCGGCCATATATTTTTCGTGCGCTTCTGGCTTCTTTTTTAGATAAAAATAAGATTGGTCTTATGTCGCCGCTCATCACTTTTTCAATTTTATAGAATTTCCCATCTTCACACAAAATATCTGCTGAATATCCGTTATACCTGTATTCTTGATGAGTAAGAATATACATACTACTCGTCAATGTCGATTGTGAAGGTATCTTCTGATTCTGGCTCATTTATTTCTACCTTTTGTTTTCTTTTGGCGGCAGCTTCCATTTTTTCGACTTCAATATAAAAGCAATCGGCGCACATGACTTTACCAAACTTATTGGTCATTACTGATTCCATTGGTTTCTTGCAACGGGGACAGCGTGGATAGCGAGGTTTTGCATTATGCTGCGCTTTAAAGGTATCAAAGTCAATATAGTTTTTTGGCATTTTTTTCTCCTTAATTTCTCTTATAGTATTATTATACATAAAATTTTTATTAAAGGCAAAAGATCGGATTTGAAAAAAATAAAAAATATGATATAATATATATGTAAAAGAAAGAAAGGTGATAAAAATATGGATTACACAAATTTGGGTATTGTGCTTCGCATGGGCGCTATTGTATTTTCAGTTTTTGGAGGCGTAGGACTGGTTGCCGCACTTATTTATAATTTCTTATCGCTTGCTTTTGAAACTAATATGGAAGATAATCTTGCTGTAAGTGTTATATTTCTTTGTTTCTCTATTGGTGTTGCTCTCTTTTTCGTTAGTTTATTCTTTTGCTAAGGAGGGAAAATAATGAAGGTATTAACTGAAGGAAAGTATAATCAGGCTTTAAGAAAGTATAATGAAATCATGGAATGTCTCTGCTTAGAACATAATACGATTGGTGGCGAACTTTCTGAAGATACTGATGATTGGAATCTTCGTGACATGGTTGCGGAATGTGACTATCAGTTGTCAACTTATTATGAAAACGGACATGCTAACTGCGATATGAGATATGAAGATAGAAGAGCTTGGGTTTCTGAGACTGGTAAGTTAAGGAGATTCATTGATCATTGGGCACCTTATTGCTACGGTATTAAGTGCGCTTCTGGTCATTGCAGCAGATTCGATAATGTCAGAAAGACTGAAGGTTGGGAAGCAATTCCGAAGGAGTATATGGAATAATGACTGTAATTGCGTTTCCGTTTACTGTATTAATTGCTGGTATGTTGTTCTCATTTCTTGATTGGTTAAGATATTCGCTTTCAGATTGGTTTGATTGGGAAGCTGATTCTATGGGAGGATTTAGATTTATTTTTAGAGCTTTCGCAGATTTCCTTGAAAGCGATGTCATACTTTTATTTAATATCTCACTTGTAGTAGTTTTCTGGTTTATTTTGATATGTGCTGTAATGGTATTGACGGGGGAATATAATGGATAAGGAAAAGATTGAAAGAGCAATTTATAAAACCGTTGAAAAAATCGGTTACGATGAAATTGATCATGGTTTAAAGTGGGAATATGATGAAACGACAGGCGTGGTCAGCGCAAGTTATTTCAATATCGGTGGTTTTCCTAGACGGATTTGGTTTAAATATAATGAAAAATAAGAGACGGAGATCGTCTCTTTTTATTTGACGAAAACAGATTTATATGATATAATATATATGTAAGAATTACTTTTGATATGAATGATTTAGAAACTCTCTCAAAAAAGAAAAGATATATGGCACGGAAAAAACGTAAAAACGATAAATAATATAAGCGAAGGAAAAGGCCCGGAGGGACTTTTACCTTCGCTAGGAGAGTAAATCGAGCGAAGCGAAGATTTAACTCTCCGTTAAGCGCGAAGCGCAAAAGGAGGAAATAAAATGGCGTTAAGAGATGATATTAATGATCTAATGAAGTCAGAAGTTCAAAGATTTAGAGAAAAACTTCTTACTGAAGAAGAACAGAAAGAAATAGAAGATGATGTTATGGCTTTCTGTGTTATTGAAATTAGAAAATATTGCGGCAAAGATATTTTTGAGCAGGAAGCGCAAGAACTTAAAGATAAGGGTATAGATAAGCTCCGCGCGCAAGTAAAGGTAGGATTGCGCAATGAGTAGAATAGTAGCTTATGATGTAGATAATGTTGCTGTTGGATTATTTAAAACTGTAGAAGAAGCAGCGAAGGAAATGAATATTTCAAAGCATGAAATTATAAGGAATTTAAGAGGATTTGGCCCGAAGTTTATTAGAGGTTATACTTTTGGTTATGAAGTAACTATGAAAGATATACGCGCCGCAAGGAGGAAGAAAAATTAAGATTTTTGTCATATTTTGACTCAACCTTATAATATTAGATGTTTGAGCAAAAATATGACAAAACTTAATAAAAATATTGGTTATGGAGTTTGAGTTAAATAGACCTTATAAGACGCAAGAAGTTGCGGAAGATTTCTTTAATGTTTCTTATGGATCTTTTAGAAATAAGAGAAGCGATTATGAAGCAAAACTTTCTGAATGTTATGAATGAAAGATGGAGAAAAGAAAGTACATCTTTTTGAAGAAAAAGAAAGATTATATTGCTAGTAAAAAAGAAAGATTATATAAAGAAGTTTATTTGCCTAAAGTAGTTGAAGCTATTGAACAGAATAGTTGGAATACTGCTAGTGGTGTTACTAATGTTATTTATACAGAAGATCTTGTTAATCAAGTTCAGCATTTGATGAGTACTGCTTATTCTTATGTAAGAGAAGTGCTTGGTAATGAATATGATATTACTGAAAAGAAATATGCGGCTTGTATGGGAACTGGGCAATATCCAAGATTTATGACTGAAGAAGAGGTTAAAGAGTGGAATAAGATAAAGTTTACTAAGTCTAAGGAGACTGGTGAAAAATTGATTGAATTAACTGAACAATGAGCAAGTGGAATGATTAAAACTGCGGATTATAATCAGCAGGTTAAAAACTTGGCTTCTGGAAGTTTTATTGAAGCTTTAGGGAAATGGATTGAGACTTATGGATATATTCCTGTTAGGATTAATCATTATGAAAGAAAGTCTTTGGAAATAGAAGATAAAGGGTTTGATTGGGAAGAGTAAAAATATTACAAATTTTACTTATACCCCTTTTCTCTAAAAAAATGTAATATTTTTATTAAGGATATTAATATGGAAAGTAAAAAAATATTTAATGTAGTATTTGAATACATAGATTGTTATCATTCAGATTGGCCTTGGGGACAGAAGTTTATGGCTGCTTTGGAAATTACTGCTAGAGTGATGGAGCCTATTGAAATAATAGATTTTGAGATGGAGGATGAATGCAGGTCTTTATTATTTGCCGCAGAAAAGAAGATGGAACCTGGGAAGGAAAAGTAAAAATTAAGAATGGTATTTGGAAATTAATAGGAGATTAAATAATGGAAGATAAGATTTATAATTTTATGGACTATTGGGTATATTTAAGGCAGATTAAAGGAAGTACTGCGGATGAAGCTTTATGGATTATTTTAGATGATATTGGACATGCGGAAGATGAATATATTTGTTATCATCATGGAAAGTTGATGGAGGGATTTTCTGAGTTTTTAGGAGATTGTAAGACTGCGACGAAATTCAGAATTAAACTGAAAAAGAGTGGGTTACTTAATGAAAAGGGAGATAGTAACGATTGATATTCCATTTCCTAAGACTTGCGCGGATTGTGAAATTGGAAAATTGCGCAAGGGGAATTTATCTGAGGGGATCTGTCCGTTAACTGGGTTTGGTAAACCGAAAGGGAGAAGAAGTTTGGCATGTCCACTTAAAAAGGTAAAGATATGATAGAAGATTTTTATAAAGATATGACTGATTATTTTGTAAAAAATAAGATTGAAAGCTTAGATGATTGGGGTATTGAGGAATTAGCTGCGTTTGGTTGGGGATTGCAAGATTGGTTAAGAGAAAAGTTTCCATATTTTGATAGTAAAGATATTTCTAGGATTACTAATACGGCGATGCAAGTAATAGGTAGGAGATTAAAAGATGGAATTAATTAATCCAGTAATGAAAGTAGTTTATAAAGGAACGAAAGAGGACTTTTATGAAATATATGAGTTATGCCATCAGCTTGAGTTAAGGCTACCTAATTTTTATTGTAGGGTGGTAGAAGCGAACGATTGCTGCTATTTGGAAATTTCGTTTGAAAAAATAGATGAGTTTTATTCGGAACCGAAGAAGGAGTTATCGGATAGAGTAAAGGATTTTTATAGTTCTTATTGGGTAGCGGAGGATTAAAAAATGGGGCGTGGAAGTAGTGAAAGAGATTTTATCCGGGCTTGGAAGTGTTTAAGGCGGGAGTATGATTATTGCACTGCGATAAGAAAGATTTTGAATTTGATTGAGCAGGAAGAGGAAGATAAAACTGTGCGCGAAGCGGTTGAATCGTTAAAATGCACTGCGGAAAGTGATACTGAAATGTTTTATTAAAATTAGGATTACTTTTGTTAACTTTTGGGTGAGTGGGGTGGCCGCCGATCGGGATAAAAAATTTTGAAGTTGTCAAGTAGAGATTTTGAAAACTCGACCGAAACCGGGGTATACCCTAGTGTAAACCCGGTCGGTAAACTCCCAGGTCCGCATCCCCGCAACAATCCAAGGAACGAAATGAAAATTCGTTTGAAAATTCTGGAAGCAAATTCAATTCTACTTTTGGAACAGATCTACAAAAAAA
>AUXO010382311.1_pt1 | contig 19822 bp, 21 predicted proteins | sample 768731 | NCBI WGS metagenome assembly AUXO01 (sample SAMN02715735, study PRJNA202380) | gut metagenome | biome: sheep rumen | host: Ovis aries | place: New Zealand: Palmerston North
GTCGCAAAGATAATAGGAAAGGAGATTCCTTTCTATGAGGTTGATGTGCGCGATAAGGAAGCCCTCTCAAAGGTTTTTGATGAAAACAATTTTGATGCAGTTATTCACTTTGCAGGCCTAAAGGCCGTAGGTGAGTCTGTAGCAAAACCTCTGGAGTACTATCATAACAACATGACAGGCACATTCATCCTTTTGGATGTGATGCGTCAGCATCAGTGTAAGAACATCATTTTCAGTAGCTCAGCTACTGTCTATGGTGATCCTGCCATTATTCCTATCACAGAGGAATGCCCCAAGGGTCATTGCACTAATCCTTATGGCCAAACCAAGAGTATGCTTGAAGAGGTCTTGATAGACGTTCAGAAGGCCGCCCCAGAATGGAATGTGGTGCTGCTTCGCTATTTCAACCCCATTGGAGCTCATCAGAGTGGCATGATAGGTGAGAATCCCAATGGCATTCCCAATAACCTCATGCCTTATATCACTCAGACAGCAGTTGGCATTCGTAAAGAATTGGGTATCTTTGGTAAAGACTATGACACACCTGATGGTACAGGTGTACGTGATTATATCCATGTCTGCGATTTGGCCTCTGGCCATGTGGCCGCTTTGAAGGCTATTGAGCGTAACTGTGGCCTTGGTATTTATAACCTTGGCACAGGCCATGGCTATAGCGTTCTGGATGTTGTCAATGCCTTTATGAAGGTAAATGGTGTCAATGTACCATACGTTATTAAGCCACGCAGGCCTGGTGATATTGCTACCTGTTATTGCAATCCAGCTAAGGCCAAAGCTGAATTGGGCTGGGAGGCACAATATGGTATTGAGGAAATGTGCCGAGATAGTTGGAACTGGCAAAGCCAGAATCCAGAAGGATATTGAACGGGGGGAGGTTGCATGTGCCTTATATAGAAAAAGGTTCTATAAATAGATGTTTCCAAATCGCTACATATAATAGATGATTAATTCTACGACATCAAAAACAATAGAATGGCTACGTTTCTTTTGTGCTGTGGTCGTTGTATATTTGCATAATATAGGCTCACCATTGAAGGGTAATGATGTTATTGCTTATCAGAATGGTGCCTACGATACAATTAGAATATTGTTTTCTCAAGGCTTCTGTCGAGTAGCAGTACCAATATTCTTTTTGATATCAGGTTATCTTTTCTTTATAAAATTAGAAAAATGGGATAATAAAATTTGGCTTGAAAAATTTAAAAAAAGATTAATTGTTGGGGGGGGGACTTTGTTGCTACCTTATTTGATTTGGAATCTCATTTCTATTTTATTTTCATTAATAACCCTAAAACCTATGCATATGCTATTGGGTCAAGAAGTACCAGATATACAGACATGGTTTAATGATATAGGAGGTTTAAGGGCATTTTGGGATCAAGGCAGGGGATATCATCCTTATAACTACCCATTGTGGTTTATAAGAGATTTAATTGTGTTTGTTATTTTAACACCTGTCATATATCAATTTGTCAAACGATTGAAAATATGGGGTATGATAGTTCTGTATGCAATATATGTTATAGAGCTATGGTCATGGGTTCCAGGCTTCTCAGCAGAGGGTCTTTTCTTTTTTACTTTAGGTGCATTTTTTTCAACCAATCAAATTGATTTTATATCATTTTCCAAGAAATATTGGCTTTATGCAACTCCATTTGCCTGTGGTCTTTTAATTGCAATTGTCCTATCTAAGGGGAATGATGAAATCATGTGGGGTTATTACCGTAGGCTTTTTACTTTCTTTGGCTCAATAGCAACAATAGGTCTAGTAGCCAAACTGATGGAAGGAGGGAAAATTGAAGTGAATAAGAAACTATCAAACAGTTCTTTTTTTGTTTTTGCAGCTCATGGCACAATTGTTCTTCCTTTAATGCAATTGATAACAGGGAGATTGCTTCCAATTAATCAATTTGGACTAATTGTCAAATATTTTACAGCCCCTCTTCTTACAGTAATTTTACTTGTCATTGTTTATTCTCTTCTAAGCAAATGGTTTCCAAAATTAATGGCAATATTAACAGGTGGAAGAGTAGGCTAAATTTATTTAGAATCGATATGATAAAGATAATTAAACGTTTTTGTGGAAAATGGATAACTACATGGTCGTGGCTATCTATGAGTATGATCACTAATTTTCCGTCAAGACATGTTCGTATGATCTTGCTTCGAATGAAAGGGGCTAATATTGCAAAGCATGTATCTATATGGAGAGGTGTTGAAATAAGAAATCCTAAAGGTTTGATAATTGAAGAAGGATGTGCCATAGGCCCTGGAGTAACCTTGGATGCAAGGAAAGGATTGTATATTGGCAGAAATGTTACAATTGCAAAGATGCAATAATATGGACGCTTCATCATGACATGAATTCATCCGATTTTCATACTATAGGTGCTAAGACAATAATTGAGGATTTTGCTTGGATATGCTCTCGTTCTATAATATTGCCAGGCGTTCATGTCGGACGAGGTGCAGTAGTTGCGTTAGGGGCAATTCTCTCAAAAGATGCTGATAATCAGGCTATTATTGGGTGGGTGCCTGCAAAAAAATAGGTACTCGTAAACAGCAGAATTTTGATTATCAACCTTTTTATGATTTACATATTACTTAACATATAAATACATGCAGACTAGTCAAAGAGTCGTTTTTAATACTGTTGTCCTATACGCCAGAGTAGTTATATCATTGTTGATATCACTCATTTCAGTTCCAATTGTATTAAAGGCATTAGGGGTAAATGATTATGGGCTTTTTAATTTGGTTGCTGGAGTCATCGCAATGTTGACTTTTCTTAACACTTCGATGAATGTAGCAACACAGAGATATCTATCAGTTGCCATAGGCTCCAATGACAAAGAACAACTTAATGTTATTTTTAATGCGGCAATATTGCTTCATTTTATAATAGGCCTTATTATTGTTCTTCTTTTTGAAATTGTTGGTTTTTTTATTTTTGATGATTTTTTAAATATAGATGCTAATCGTATTACCGCTGCAAAATTTGTATATCAAATCCTAGTTGTTAATACCTTCTTTACTGTAATGTCTGTACCTTATGGCGCAGTTATTAATGCAAAAGAAGAAATGTTGGCATTGTCTATTTTTCATATAATAAAAGATGTACTTAATTTACTGGTTGCAATTTATCTAATATGTTGTCCTTTTGATAGGTTGATAATTTATAGCATTGGTGTCACAGTTGTCTCAATAATATATATACTTATTACGAGATTATATGTAAAGGAAAAGCATAAAGAGTTTTCATTTCATCCTAAAACCCTTTTTAAAAAAGATGTTTTTATTAGCATGTTTAGCTTTGCAGGATGGAATACGTTTGGTGCAATAGCAACAATAGGAAGAAATCAAGGTATAGCAGTAATTTTTAATTTGTTTTACGGTACTGTAATAAATGCCGCATACGGAATCGCAAATCAACTAATTGGCGTTTTGAGTGCAATGACAGGTACGTTTACGCAATCAATTAATCCTCAATTAATGCAAAGTAAAGGTATGAATAATGACGAGAGGTTAGAAAAAATATCAATGATATCATCAAAGTTCTCCTTCATAATGTATTCATTCTTTTCTGTACCCCTTATTATTGAGATGTCTAATATTTTGAAGATTTGGTTAGGCACGCCACCTGAATTTACATTGATTATGTCTCAATTGGTAATAATACTTTCAATGGTACAAATTTATTCTAATGGTTTGATGTCTGCAATACAAGCAACAGGGAAGATCGCTAAATATCAAATATCTATGAGCATGTTGATACTATTGAATATTCCATTAAGTTATTTCCTGTTAAAGATGGGGTGTTCGCCTTACTATTGTATTGTTTGTTTTATTTTAATTGAAATAGTTTGTCTTATTGTGCGGATGTTATTCGCTCAACAATTAGCAAGAATCCAGTTCGTGAAATTTGCAAAGTGTGTGATTGCTCCGTCTTTGTTGTGTGTAATAGTCTCTGCTATTCTACCTGCATCAATCCATTTCCTTTTGCCAGAATCATTCCTTCGCATTATTATTGTGGCTTTGGTTTATGCAGTTATATATATAATAACAGTGTTTTTATTTGCAATAAACCAATATGAGCGAAATACATTGTTTGGGTTGGTGAATAGATTAAAGAATAATATAAGAATAAAATGATTATGCAACTAGGTAGATCAAATACTAATACACTAGATTACATTTTTTATTTTTTAATTGTAGCTTTAATACTTGTATTAGAGATTGGAGACATGTTCTCTGGTAAATTGGATGATGAATCTTCATTCACTGCCTTGAATTATATAATAGTAGCACTGCTTGCGTGTACTTGTAGTTACATTATTCTAAATAAGGAGTGGTTGCCACATGATAACCTGTCGAAAAGATATAAGCAAACAACTATTGTCTTTTATATCCTTACTGTCTTATGGTCATTATTCTTCATTCTTCCTCAAAGAAATGTATATGGTTATAGTATACTTCCAATTTTTTTATATTTTTATATTGCTATTTTCATAAGAAGAGGAGGTAATGAGTTGATAATAATAGGAGCATTGTATGTTGTGGCAATTCTGTTATCTCTTTATTATTTTAGTAATTATTATAATAACATTTCATATGATATTACACATCAGTATAATGCATCATATATCATACTATACTTTCTTCCATTCATGCTGTGTGTAAAATGGAAGGTATTTAGAATTGTGGGAATAGTTGTTACTCTTATAGCCATAATGTTTTCTTTAAAAAGAGGAGGTTTTATTGCATTTGCAGTAGGAGTCTCTATCTATTATTATATTTATTTGGTGAAAATACAAAAGAAACGTTTTAAAGTATTTGGATGGGTTGTGTTGATAGTACTAGCTCTAGGAGTTTCATGGCTTATTATTAATGTTAATAATAATTATCTTGATGATATGATGTTCACACGCCTTGATGATATACAAGAATCTGGAGGATCAGGTCGTATGGATTTATTTTTATATCATCTTGGTAAATTATACAATAGTAATCCTATTGAATTAATATTTGGTCATGGATGGTGTGGTACAATAAGAGGAGAGAGAGTTCCTTTAACCGCTCATAACGATTTTATCGAAGTTATTTATGATTTTGGAATATTCGGTTTTGTCTATTTTATTATGTTTATTATTTCATTATTAAAATTTACTAATAAATTGATTAAAGACAAATCAGAATATGCACCGGCAATGGGTGCTTCATTGGGGATCTTTTTTACTAACTCAATGGTTTCACACATTTGGATATATTATAAATATCAAATTGTATTTGCTCTATTTTGGGGATTAATTAGTGCTAGTTATAAAAAATATGCAACATTAAAAAGATGAAAATAGGAATACTAACATATCATGCGGCTTGCAATTTTGGAGCCAATTTACAAGCGCTCTCAACAGTTTGCTATTGGAAAAATAGGGGCTTAGAACCTATTTTTATTAACTGGATGACAAAAGAACTTGAAAAACGTTATTTTAACAACACTCCTTATTTACAGTTTGAGGAGCATAAAGCCTTTCGAGAGAAATATTTCCCTATGACAGAAAGGTGTTATACTGATCGTGATATTGTAAATGTAATAGAGAGTGAAAAGATAGATGCAATTGTGGTTGGAAGTGATGCAGTGATGCAGACGGCCCCCTTCCTCTCACGTCTTATGAAACCTTCATGGCATCATCCTTTGCCAATAACTTTCCCCACAAAGGATACAATTATTCCTAACCCATTTTGGGGAAGTTTTATTTCTTTGCTTAAACGGCCAATTCCGATTTGTTATATGTCAGCATCATCACAAAACAGTCCATATTATAAATCTACTGCTCTAGAGAAACGAAAGCAGGCAGCCTTGTTACAAAAGTTCGTTTATATCTCAACCCGCGATGATTGGACTTCCAAAATGGTAGAATATTTTACAGATGGTAGGATAATCCCTCCTGTTACACCGGACCCTGTGTTTGCTTTCAATTATAACGTGAATAATCAGCCATCAAAGCAGGAGATCCTCCACAAGTTTAATTTACCAGAAAACTATTCCCTTATAGCATTTCATGCTGACTGCCCTGTTTCTATGCAATGGTTGGCGGAACTGAAAGAAAAAATGGCTCGAAAAGACGTGGATTGCGTAGCCTTCCCTTTTCCACAAGGGATAGAATTCAAAAATCCTTTCAATAAGAAAATAGACTTACCACTTTCGCCACTTGATTGGTATGCATTGATTAAGTATTCCCATTCATATATTGGTGATAATATGCATCCTATTGTTATCAGCCTTCATAACGCGGTACCCTGTTTTAGTTTCGATCATTATGGTCTAGGTATCGATGAGAAAAGTAGCAAGGTATATCATATAATGAACAAATTTGATTTGTTAGAAAACAGGGTTGCCTTCAAGTACAATTATGTTGAGCCTTCGGTTGATTTTGTCATATCACAACTTGAAAGGTTTGATAAGGAAAAAGTTCAGGAGAAATCTAACGAACTTCTTAACGATTACCTAACTATGATGAAAGATATTGCAGTATCACTAAAAATTTAAGAATAAAATGAAAGTATTCGTATATCCTCAGCACAGGAAAGGCCAAACAAAGAATCCATATATAGAAAATCTTGAAGAGGCATTGAGTAAGAATTTTGATATTGTTCACAAAGAGTATAAACATCATCTGCCGCAGCCTTTACGGTTCTTACTTCAGTCTACAAAAGCAGATATTTACATATTTAATTGGTTAGAGGAAGGCAAGCAAACTCGTTTTGCTGTAGTTAGAGCATTGATGTCACTCATTGGTCTCCTAATAGTTCACTTCAGACGAGCAAAGATAGTATGGTTTTTCCACAATATCCATCCACATAATGGAGAAGATATCTGGTCACGCTCTATTCAATATTTGCTATTTAAGTGGTCATATAGGATAGTTTCGCATTCCGGAGAAGCAGTAAACTATGCGCAGAAGAAGGCAAAATGCCCAGTATACTTTAGGAATCACCCCATAAAATTGCAATCATTTGAAGATATAAAGACTTTATCAGGGGAATTCGATTTTTTTATTTGGGGTAAACTAATGCCGTACAAAGGAGTTGCAGAATTCTTGCATGCTCGACGAACGAATAAGTCAAGAAGCACAGTACTGATAATAGGAAAATGTGATGATTACGGACTTGAAAAGAAAATTAAAGAGGAAATAGACGAAGCTGTACTCTTCGAAAATCGTTCAGCATCCTTTGACGAAATCGCAGCTCGAAGTAGGTCTTCAAAATATGTTGTGTTCCCATATATAGGCGATAGTGTTTCTAGTTCTGGTGCACTGATGGATACACTCCAAATGGGAGGTACGCCAGTTGGCCCCAACCGAGGTGCATTTGCAGACTTAAAGAAAGAAGGGTGCTGTATTACATATAATAGTCTTGAAGAGTTGTTTTCACTCCCAACGACATCAGAAGTTATTAGACTTGACCCATTAAAAGTTAGCAAGTTTATCGATGAAAATAGCTGGGATTCATTTGCTCAATGGCTTAGTCAAAAAATATAAATGTAATAATAATTGTGAACAGGATCAAAATAATGAAGCTACTAGTACAAGGAAATATCGCATCACACTACCGGGCCCCAATTTATCAGTTAATGGACGAAGAATTAGGTTGTGATTTTTGTTTTGGGGATAAGTTAGGGGATATAAAAAAAATGAACTATACATCCCTAAAAGGAAAAGTGGTTGAAGTCCGTAATTATTCCTATAAAGGAATTGAATATCAACGTGGCGTTCTTAAACTGCTCCGAAATGATTATGACACTTACATTATATATACTGGAACACATTGTTTGAGCGCATGGTTTTTTTTGATAGCAAAAACCATGTTTTATCCTAATAAAAAAGTTTACGGGTGGACCCATGGGATGCTTGGAAACGAGAGCCGTTTCAAACTCTGGATGTACAAACGGCTTTTTGGAATGATGACAGGGGCTTTTATATATAATGAAAGATCAACAAGACTAATGAGGGAAAGAGGGGTACCACCAGATAAATTATATACTATCTATAATTCTCTCGACTACGACAAACAGTATCTGTTGCGTCAGAAATTAAAAACTAACTATATATACCAGAAACATTTTGGGAATGAGTACAAGAATATTGTTTTTATAGGACGTTTGACAAAGGTAAAGCGTTTTGATTTGCTATTAGAGGCAGATGCACTTCTGAAAGAACGGGGTGAATTTGTAAATGTAACCTTTATTGGAGACGGTGTGGAGAGAGAGAATATGGAACGTCGAGTAAATGAACTCGGTATAAGCAATCAAGTATGGTTCTATGGTGCTTGCTATGATGAAAAGATAAATGCTGATTTAATATTTAATGCGGATCTTTGTGTATCGCCTGGCAATATTGGACTCACCGCAATGCATGTACTCATGTTTGGCTGCCCTGCTATAACAAATGATGACTTTGACCACCAAATGCCTGAGTTTGAAGCGATACAAAAGGGAAAATCAGGAGATTTTTTTAAGGCTGGTGATAGTCGATCGCTGGCTAATACGATTAGTCATTGGTTTGCTGAGCATAGTGAAGACCGCGAGGCTGTAAGACAGGATTGTTATAAGGAGATAGATACCAAATGGAACCCGCATACACAATTGGAGATTTTTAAAAAAGTGCTATTAGAAAATTAATAATCGAGAATGAAAGTATTACAAATTAATATAAGGGTAAACAAAGGCTCTGTAAGCCGTATTACAGAAATGATAGGGCAAAAGGTGCTTGAACAAGGATGGGATAGCTATATAGCCTATGGACGCCCCTCAAACCCTAGCAAATCTACCTTAATACAGATTGGAAGCTATTGGGGGGTGAAGTATCATTATCTTATGTCCCAATTGACAGGGAAGCATGGCCTTTTTTCCACAAGTGCAACAAAAAAACTTGTTGAAACAATAAAAGAAATACAACCTGATATTATCCATTTGCAAAACATACATGGGTATTATATCAATTATAAGGTGTTGTTTGAGTACTTGAACACAACAACGATACCGATTGTGTGGACATTACATGATTGCTGGACATTTACCGGACACTGTGCACATTTTGTCTCCATAGGTTGTGAGAAATGGAAATCCGGCTGCCATAATTGCGCATTAAAAAAAACATATCCGCGCTCGTTCTTTTTTGACTGGAGTAAACAGGACTATCAATTTAAAAAACATTTGTTTACGCAAAATAAGAATATACATTTTGTACCAGTTTCACATTGGCTGGAAGGGATGGTTAAGCAGTCTTTTTTTAAGGACTATGATATTAGAGTTATTCAAAATGGGATTGATTTGAATGTGTTTAAGCCACAAGAGACAAGAAATAACGATGTCTTTAAGATTATTGGTGTCGCTAGTGTGTGGACTGAAGGTAAAGGCTTGTTAGACTTTTATAAATTAAGAGATTTGCTGGACAAAAGAAAATACGAGATTACTCTTATTGGCTTGAATGAAGAACAGTTGAAGAAACTTCCTGATGGAATAAATGGTGTGATAAGGACAGATACCATACAGGAACTTGCGACTTATTATTCTCAAGCTGACGTGTTTGTTAATATGACCTATGCTGATACATTTCCGACGGTCAATCTTGAATCTTTAGCTTGTGGAACTCCCGTCATTACATACAGAACTGGTGGTAGCCCTGAAACACTGAATTCAGAAACAGGAATAGTTGTCGAACAAGGAAATGTTAAGGAAGTAGTAGCGGCAATAGAATTAATGAGAACGCTACCAATTGAGCAAAGAACGAAACAACGTCAGATATGTGTGGATAGAGCTAGAAAACTGTTCAATAAGGAGGATAGATATAACGATTATATTACCTTATATAAAGAATTATGCAGATAAAAGAATTTATAAGAACCATGCTGTTCCTTATAGGGAGGGTGATTTATAGAAACAGAAAGAGTAAAATCATTTATTATCATGACTTTTATGAAAAGGAGCAGTATACTGACATGGGAACTCCGTTAGCATTGTTTGAAGAACACCTTAATATTTTAAATAAATGCGGATATAAGGTGGTTGATAGGATAACAAAGCGCGAAGGTGAAATTGCTGTGATGCTGGACGATGGCTTTCGTGGTATATGGGAATGCCGTGATTTTTTTTATAAGAAAAATATCCATCCCACCATTTTCATTGCAAAAAGTTTAGTCGGCAAAAAGTGCTATCTAACTGAGTCCGAAATCAAAGAGTTGGACAAACATGGATGGATATTTCAATCACATACCGTTTCACATACTAGTCTGAATGACTTTTCGATGGAAGAACTGGATTATCAACTTAAAGAATCTAAGAAGTACCTTGAAGAACTACTTGGTAAGGAGATTAAAGAAATCTGTGCACCGCAAGGAAAATATTCCAATTGGGCTTGTGAACATGCCTACCGTGCGGGTTACGATGTTTTCTATAGCAGCACACCGGGTAATTATAACGAGAGGTTGACAGACTTTTCATTCGTCGTAACAAGAAATCTCTGCCAAAGTTTATCTCCATTTGATTTTAAATTAGCTATCAATGGAGGTTATAAGATATTTCAAAGAAAATATTTAATTAGAAGATATAAAACGCTAAAAGTAGAACTAAAATGAGTGTAGTAAGTTCAATTTACAATGGTATTGTAAATCTTTCGCCAACATGCGAGGTTTTAATGCGCATGCTTTATTGGAACAATGTTGAGAGATTAAGTAAACTTTCACCGAATAAAAGTAATCGTATTGAAAGGACGGAGCCGGTTGAGTTTGAAGAAATACTGTCATTCCTCAGAGATTGTGGCATCGGAAAGGGAAGCCTTATAGTTCTTCATTCCTCATTTGATAATCTTAAACCAATAGATGTGGGGAGAGAAGAGATAATCGAACGGCTGTTGAATTTAGTCGGAGATGAAGGAACACTAGCAGCACCCGTTATTCGTCGTTTCAGAGAGTGTGATAAACTCACAGTTAATGACAGACTTAATGAAAAAGAAAAAGGTATTAACTGTTTGTATGATGTGCAGAAAACCAAGATAACTTCAGGCGTATTGGCTTTTACATTAATGCACCACGAAGGAAGTGTAACAAGCCGACACCCGTTGAACCCTCTAACTGCGGTAGGACCATTGGCTTCGGCTATGATGGAACATAACCTAGATGGTGAAGCTCCATCTCCTCATGGGCCAAATTCTTGTTGGAAATTTTGTGCCGACCATGATGCATATATTGTTCACCTTGGAGTAAATTTCGGTCATCATTTGACAATGCAGCATGTAGTTGCGGAATGCAATGAAGGCTGGAATTTAAAGGATTTCTTTTATAGAAGACCATTCACCATCAAAGATGGCGAGTTTTCGACTGAGAAGATAGTGAGTGAACGTAGACTCTTTTGGACTAGATATATCCCAGAAATAAATAACCGAAAGGATATGGTGGAAGCAGGTGTCGCAAAGGTTACAGATATAAAAGGTATACCAATATCCGTAATTAAAGCTAGCGATATGATAGCGTTCTACAAGTCTCATAGAAAAGGGAGTTATCCTTATCTTTTCCCTTTTGGAAACCCTTCAAAATAGAATGATGGTTAATACGAAACTGGTTAAGCCCCATACAGCCCCCTTATGTTTTATGCCAGATGGTAGCCTAGTTTGTTATCATCATGGGTATGTCATGGTTATTAAGGATGGAAAAGAAATAAATAGTTTCCCTCTCTTTAAATCTTTCAAGGAAAGATATATTGGTCGTAACAAGTTATGTAGTCGTTTCTTCCGTATTGGTGTCCGTTCTATAGAGATCATAGGTAATTCAAATATCTTGATTTCATCTGGAAATCATTTGTTTGAGTTGAATATCCATAATTGTGCGTTATCTAAGGGCTATTATTGTGGTGATGGTATAAGACCCCTCTTTTTTACAACAGTTAAAGACATAGAAGGCATAGAAGATGGGGTGTATTTTGGGGGGTATCTTGGCAATATGGACAAGAAACCAGTAAATGTCTATAAGCGCATAGGTGCCGACAATTGGGAAGTTGTCTATACATTCCCACAAGGAGCTATCAACCATGTGCATAACATTGTCGCAGATCCTTATCGTAATTGTTTGTGGATTTTTACCGGAGATTTTGACGAGTCTGCTGCAATATGGAAGGTAACAGACAACTTTAAGAAGGTAGAACGAGTGGCTTGTAATGATCAAAAGTATCGAGCATGTGTTGCTTTTGCACTAAAAGAAGGACTACTATATGCAACAGATGCTCCATTTGCCGATGACTATATTTACATGCTGAACACAGAGACAATGGATGCAAAGGAGTTGTTTCCAATCCATGGGAGTTGTATTTATGGATGTCAATGGAAAGATAAATACGTGTTTTCTTCAACGGTAGAGGGTGATGGAAGGAATATGAGCCGCAAGGAATGGCTGTTTACCCGAAAGCGCGGAGCAGGCATAAAGGATGACTATGTTCATCTTTATATAGGAAATCTCAAAGAAGGATTTAAAGAAATATATAAAGAAAAGAAAGACGATATGCCGTTCTATACTTTTCAATTTGGTGTATTCAAGTTTCCATACGGGATTAATAATACAAATACACTATATTTTCAGCCTGTAGCTACTAAGAATAATGATCTAAATTTGATGTCAATAAAACTATGAATGTAATATTTCTTACGATGGCTCCCATTGAGGACATCAATATACGCTTGATCTATACTGATTTGTTACGTGTCTTTGTTGCACACGGGCATCATGTTTATATTGTCTCCCCACGTGACCGAATAATGAAAATAAAAACATATGTTCAAAACGACGGTCTTGTGACATATTTAGGGGTTCGTACCTTGAACCTTCAAAAGTCATCGGTTATTGAAAAAGGAGTAGGACAGGTTTTGGTAGAGGGGCAATTTAAAAAAGCAATTAAACGATACTTACCCAAGGAAAAGTTTGATTTGATACTCTATAGTACACCGCCTATCACGTTTCCCAATGTGATTTCATTCTTGAAACGAAAGAATCCAGAAGCCCTTACCTATTTGCTTTTGAAGGATATATTTCCTCAAAATGCTGTTGACCTTGGCATGATGACAAAAAATGGCTTAAAGGGCATACTATATAGTTTCTTCCGGAATAAAGAGAAGAAGTTATATGCACTTAGCGATTTTATTGGCTGCATGAGCCCCGCAAATGTTGAGTATGTTTTGAAGCATAACCCTGAGATTGACAAATCGCGTGTAGAAGTTGCACCTAATTCTATAGAGTTACAGCAGGTTAATTATGCGGAGGGGCAGGAGAAAGCTGAAAGGTATTATATAAGAAAGAAATATGATCTCCCTACAGATAGACCAATCTTTATTTATGGGGGGAATTTGGGGAAGCCACAGGGTATTGACTTCTTGATAAGTTGCCTGGATGCTAATAAGAATCGTATTGATTGTTATTTTGTTGTGGTAGGCAATGGGACGGAATATAACAAATTAGATAACTGGTATAGAAATAATCGAGACTGCAATGTAAAATTAATGCAGCGATTGCCTAAAGAGGACTATGATATGCTGGTAAAGTATTGTGATGTAGGTCTTATTTTCCTTGACCACCGCTTTACGATACCAAACTATCCGTCCCGTTTATTAAGTTATCTTGAAAGCAAGATGCCAGTGATATGTGCAACTGACCCCAATACAGATATGGGGCGGATTGCGGAAGAGAATGGATTCGGTTATTGGTGCGAGAGTCATTCCGTTGAGGCTTTTACTACTATTTTAGATAAAATGATTAAGAGCGACCGAAAAACTATGGGAGAGAAAGGGTATCAGTTCCTGAAAGATAATTATCTTGTGGAGCATACCTATAACAAGATTATGTCACATTTTAGTCAAAATTTATAGATTTTAAATGAAGAACTTAATAATTATTGGAGCTGGCGGCATGGGCAGGCAGGTATGCCTGTTTGCTCAAGAATGTAGCGGTTATGAAAAAGAGTATGTGATTAAGGGGTTCCTTGATGATAATCCTCAGGCTATGGAAGGTTTTGAAGAATATCCACCTGTGCTTGGTACTGTGGATGGTTATCAGATACAGCCGGACGATATATTCTTCAATTCAATAGGCGATATAACTGCCAAGAAAAGGTGTATCAATAAGATACTCGAACGTGGTGGTGATTTCATCACGCTTATTCACCCAACGGCAGACATTTCAAAAGGAACAAAAATTGGCAAGGGATGCATGATAGCCCAAAGAGCAGGTGTAGGTACAGAAACAGAGATAGGTGATTTCTGTTTGATACAGGGCAATGCTGTTGTAGGGCATGACGTTAAGGTAGGCAATTACTGCCGTATAGATTGCAATGTTGTATTGATAGCTGGCGTTAAGCTCGACGATGGTGTTTGTATCCATACAAGTTCTGTAATCAATCATAATGTTCATATTGGAGAGAATGCCATGGTAGGTGCATTGAGTTTTGTTATTCGTCATGTTAAACCAGGAACATCCGTTCAGGGTAATCCAGCAAAACGTATTATAGTATGACAAATCCATTTTCATTAGAAGGAAAGACCATTCTAGTAACGGGAGCATCTTCCAACATAGGCCGGCAGATTGCCGTGAAGTGTTCTGAAATGGGGGCAAAAGTGATAGCAACAGCCCGCAATGAAGAGCGTCTGAAAGAGACTTTAGGCAAAATGACTGGCGAGGGTCATCAGATTCTCCAAAGCGACCTATCTGATTCAGAACAGATACCTACATTGGTGGAACATTTGCCTGAACTTGACGGTATTGTAATGTGTGCAGCGGTGTTTAGAACAACACCTATCCGAAACAACCGCAGGAAATATACAGAGGAAATGTTCAAAACAAACACATTCGCCAATATAGATTTGGTCCAGTTGCTGTCGAAGAACAGGAAGATAAAAGACGGGGGATCTATTCTATTTATTTCCTCTGTAGCTGCATACCGCCCATACGTAGGTAATGCGTTGTACTCTGCAACTAAAGGAGCAATTAATTCGTTCTGCCAGGTACTGGCAATTGAACAGAGTAATAGAAAGATTCGGGCCAATTGTGTTAGTCCTGGTATCATCCAGAGCGATATGGAGGTGAAGGACTGGGCCGTGACCCAGGAAGAGCTTGATAAGGAAGAGGCTCGCTTCCCTCTGGGATTCGGGCATACCGAAGATATAGCATACGCTGCTGTCTATATGATGTCAGATGCATCCAAATGGGTGACAGGCACCAATATGATAGTAGATGGTGGACAATCGATAATATAAATCACATATATTATATATTACAATGAAGTGTTTTTTTAAAAACGTTGAGATTAAGAGTATTGCAACCTGCTTGCCGGAAAAAGTAATCGAAATGACTAGTTTTTCAGACAAGTTTGGTGAAAAAGTAGTAGAGGATACCATCAAAGGTTCCGGCATTGAGCGTTTGCACGAAGCTGCTGTTGGAGAAACGACGGCAGATTTGTGCCAAAAAGCTGCAGAACTAATCTTTGAGAAAGAGGGTATAGACCGTAGCACCATTGACGGTGTTGTTTTTGTGTCACAAACATTTGACTACTTTAACCCCGCAACTTCGTGTGTCCTGCAGGGGAAATTAGGTCTTTCAAAGGATTGTGTGTGCTTTGACATATCCTATGGTTGCAGCGGTTATATTTATGGTATTTTCCAGGCCGCTAACCTAATAGCGTCAGGAGCTTGCAACAACGTGTTAGTTATGGCAGGTGATACTAACTCAAAGAACCAAGACAAGGAAGATAAGTCGAGCGTGATGGTATTTGGCGATGCTGGTTCTGCGTCTATTGTAGGCCGTGGTGAAACCGATATGGCCTTCCACATCATGACAAACGGCTATGACTATAAAACGGTGCTTTCCGACCGTTTTGGCTTCAGGAAGTGGCCTGCTAATATGCAGCCTGATTATGTTTCGGATAATGCTGCCATGCAAGGTGATGATGTATTCAGTTTTATCGTTTCAGTAGGCCCCCGTACCATTAAATCTGTTCTTGAACTAGTTGGCTGGGATAAGGATGAGGTTGATTTCTTCGGTTTACATCAGGCAACCAAGATTACTGTTGACTTTATGCGTCGTAAATTGAAACTGGCTCATCCCGAACGTGCACCTTTTGATATCCAGAATTATGGTAATACTGGCTCAACAACAGTACCTCTGGTACTCACCGATTATCCTTATAGTGCAGAAGGTATTGACACGTCCACTTGGAAAAAGACAGTATTGGCTGCGTATGGTGTAGGTCTCAGCTGGGGTAGTATCGCTTGTGACCTGTCAAAGACAAAGATTTACAGACCCATTAATCAATAAGAGCGTATGAAAGCATTTTTGTTTCCCGGTCAGGGATGCCAGAAGGAAGGCATGGGTAAGGACCTCTATGAGAACTTCCCCAAAGCTAAGGCCATCTTTGAGCAAGCAAATGATATATTAGGCGAGCGTTTCTCAGACACACTTTTCAGTGCTAACGAGATGTTGCTCATGGATACTCGTTATACCCAGCCTGCTATCTTTATCTATGAAGTGGCTGCAGCTTTAGCACAAGATGCTGTGAAACCAGACTGTGTCGCTGGTCATTCTCTTGGTGAATATGCTGCATTAGTAGTATCAGGTACATTGACCTTTGAAGAGACATTGCCATTCATCAAGAAGCGTGGTCAGGTGTTCTATGAGGCATTTGAGAAGCATCCGAGTGCAATGGGCGCTGTAATAGGTGTACCTGATGAACAGGTGAAGGATGTTCTGAAGAAAGTTGGTGATGAAGATGGCGAAAGTCTCTATATTGCCAATTATAACGGTCCTGGTCAGTTGGTTGTAACTGGTGCAAGAGGCAGTATTCGTAAGGCATGCAAGATCCTTTTGGGTATGGGCGCAAAACGTGCGTTAGTGTTGCCCATGAAGGGCGTTGGCCATTCTCCCAATTCAGCAGAGGAGGGCGCAATTCTTGCAGAAGAGTTGAAGAAGCTCAATTTCAAGACACCACAGATTCCTATCTATCAAGATGTCGATGGTCAACCTCATACAGACCCGAAAGAGATATTGGAGAATCAGATTAAGTTGATGACTTATCCAGTACTTTGGACAGACATCACCTTCAACATGGTGAAGAATGGTGTGACGGAGTTCTATGAGTGTGGAACAGATGATACACTCCAAAAGATAGTAAAGCGTATGACACCTGAATCATTGGTAACTTCTATTCTTCACACCCCTACATATGAGGGAAAAGTACATGATTATTCATTGATCAAAGAATAAATTTAGTATTAACATTTTAAACGTTTAAAATTATGACACTCGAAGAATTTGTAGAAAAAGTACAAGGTGAGTTGCAGGAAACTCCTGCTGAGCAGATTACTGCTGAAACCAACTACAAGGAATTGGAAGAGTGGGGCTCACTGACCTCACTGTCTCTGATTTCAATGATTGAGGAAGAGTATGACAAACTGATTACCGGTGCCGATGTACGTGCACGTAATTCAGTAAAGGAACTCTGGGAATATGTTGAATCACTTTAATTAAAAAAGATAGACAATGGATATTAATAGTTTTATTGAGCACTTCGCAGAGCAGTTTGACGAAACTGACGCAAGTGAGTTCAAGGCTGAAACAGTCTTTAAGGAACTAGAAGAGTGGTCTTCACTTGTTGCATTGAGTATTATTGCGATGGTGGATGAAGAGTATGATGTAACCCTTAAAGGTGACGATATTCGTAACGCTTCTACTATTGAAGATTTATTCAATACAGTAAAGTCAAAAGCATAAGAATGACGTATAATCCGTATTCATTAGAAGGAAAAACTATCTTAGTGACAGGAGCCTCGTCCGGTATCGGACGGGCTACTGCCATTGAGTGTTCCAAAATGGGAGCCAAGTTGATTATTACAGCTCGTAATGAAAGTAGGCTCTCTCAAACATTCCAAGCCTTAGAAGGCGATGGTCACCAAATGATTCTTTGCGATTTAAGCAGTGAGTCAGAAATTGACAAAATGGTAGCGGAACTACCAGAAGTGCAGGGATTAGTGAACAACGCAGGATTTACAAAGATTCTACCTCTGCAGTTTGTTAGTTCTGAAGACCTGAATAGTATACTTCAGTTGAACGCAGTTGCACCTATGCTTTTGCTCCAAAAGCTATTGAAGAAGAAAAAACTGAAAAAGGGGGCATCTGTGGTTTTTACCAGTTCATTGGCAGGTTTGGGCTTAAGTAGTGTGGGAAACTCGATGTACACAGCCAGTAAGGGTGCAATTAGTGCCTATATACGTTGCGCAGCATTAGAGTTGGCACCGAAAAACATACGAATTAATGCCGTTTGCCCAGCCATGGTTGATACCGGAATTTTGGAGTCTGGTACAATTACCAAGGAGCAATTGGAAGAAGATATAAAGAATTATCCGCTTGGTAGATATGGTCAGCCTAACGATATTGCATGGGCCATGGTTTATTTGCTATCTGATGCATCAAGCTGGATAACAGGAGATAATTTAATAATTGATGGTGGATTAACATTAAAATAAATGGCACTTTTATCCGTTAACAATGTAAGAATTGCAGGCATATCAGCATGTGTACCTGCCAAAGTAGAAGAGAACAAAGATATTCCTGTATTTGTCGAAGGAGAGGCAGAGCGAGTTATAGATCAAACAGGCATAGAAAGAAAGCATGTTGTCAGTGACGGAATGACCGTATCCGACTTATGTGCTAAGGCTTTCGAGGCAGTGGTAAATGAACTTGGCTGGGAAAAGGAATCAATAGATGTGCTTGTTCTGACAACAGCCGCACAGGACTATCTTGTACCCCCTACTGTTTGTATTATTCATGGTATGCTCGGTTTGCCAGAGAGTACTATGACCATAGAGCTGAGGCAAGGTTGCCCCGGTTGGGTTATAGGTATGTCTACATTGTCGAGTATGCTCAGTAATGGTAATATGAAAAGAGGCATCCTTCTTTGTGGTGATATACCAACCCTTCAGAACTCTCCTCTTGACAAAGAAACCCGGCCCCTGTTTGGAGATGCAGGTACTGCAACTGCTTTAGAGTTTGATGAGAATGCCGCTCCTTTGGAGTTTGATTTTGGTAGTAGAGGTAAAGATTTTAAAGCCATCTGGGCACAGCAGGGTGGAATGAAAGAGCCTCTTACAGAAGAATCTCTTAAGTTCGTAGAGTATGGCGAGAACAAATTACGTCGGCCTATAGACGTGTCAATGGACGGTATGAGCGTATTTAGCTTCGGATTCTCAACCGCTCCAAAGAGTGTGAAATCACTGGTGGAAAAATACAATGTTGATTTGGAGGCTATAGACTACCTTGTTCTGCATCAGGCCAACCATTACCTAAACGAGAAGATTCGTAAGAAACTGAAGGTACCTGCTGAGAAAGTGCCGTATAGCATGAAGGATTATGGCAACACCGGCAGTCCTTCTATTCCTTTAACTATAGTTTCTCAATGTAATGAAGACTTCCGTAACAAGCCGCTTGACATCATTGCCTGTGCTTTTGGCGTAGGACTTGCTTGGGGAAGTGTTCACTTCAAGACAGATAAAATCGTTTGTCCTCCAGTACAGTTATTATAAGAGATTAAAATGGGATTAATTGTAGATTACAGAAACATTGGAGATTATCTGAAGAATACAGCACCTTATATTTTTGTTGATAAGGCAGAAGTTGAGGTGGGCAAGTCTGCTCATGGCGTAAAGAACTTTGCCCATAATGAGTGGTACTTCCAGTGTCATTTTCCAGACGACCCCATTGTTCCAGGGGTTTTCCAAAT
>AUXO013726842.1_pt1 | contig 19822 bp, 19 predicted proteins | sample 768731 | NCBI WGS metagenome assembly AUXO01 (sample SAMN02715735, study PRJNA202380) | gut metagenome | biome: sheep rumen | host: Ovis aries | place: New Zealand: Palmerston North
AAGGGCAAAAAAGTGCTGGTGAAATAATTTGTATTTTATGAGAGAAACAATTATCATAGGGCTTTCTTATAGGGACGCTCCATGATAGTTGGTTATTCACAAAGAGCAATTGTGCGAATTAGCTGAATGTGATAATTCTTTCATGTCATTGCCAATGACAGGGAGAGCAGATGTTCTGTATGAGTTAGTTTGACGGGAAGTGCGTGTAATAGACCTTAAATTACTATCTTTGCAATGATAAAAACATATGAAAGAAAAATGAAGAGGATATTATTTATGCTATTGTTTTTGATTGTCGGCAATGCCATTAACAGTTTTGCTGAAATCATCACCGGCGACATGCGTACAGAACTTTATCTGCCGCTTTTAAAAGGTAAGGCTGTAGGTGTATATTCCAATGCCACAGGTATGGCTGGTGATAAGCACGTCGTGGACCTCTTATTGGAGAAAGGCGTGAGGGTGAAAGCCATCTTCGCACCGGAACATGGTTTTCGCATCAAGGCTGATGCAGGAGAGCATTTTGGTAATGAGAAAGACGAGAAGACGGGTATAGATATCATTTCATTATATGGCAGTGCCAACAAGAAACCATTGACGGAACTGGTCAGGCCATACGATGTGATTGTGGTGGACATCCAAGACGTAGGTTTGCGCTTCTACACATACTATGTGACAATGAAAAAGATAATGAGCGCATGTGCCAAGGAAAACAAACATGTCGTCGTGATGGATCGCCCTAATCCCAACGGCTTTTATGTAGATGGGCCTATATTGGATATGAAGTTCAAAAGTGGCGTAGGCGCATTGCCCATACCAGTGGTTCATGGCATGACACTGGGTGAACTGGCATTGATGATGAACGGAGAAAAATGGTTGGACGATGGCATGGTGTGTCAATTGACTGTGATACCATGTGAGAACTATACGCACCAGTCACGTTATGTGTTGCCGATAGCCCCGTCGCCCAATCTGCCCAATATGAAATCCATTTATCTCTATCCTTCAATATGCTATTTTGAAGGTACAGTAGTTAGTCTGGGACGTGGCACGGAGGCACCGTTTCAAATGTACGGTCATCCGTTGATGAAAGGACGTACGTTCAGCTTTACTCCGCAGAGTATGCCTGGAGCCAAGAAACCGCCATGTCTGGGACAAAAATGCTATGGCGTGGATTTGCGCCAGTTGTCTGACCGGAAAATACAGAAAGAGGGACTGAATCTGGAATATCTCATAGACGCTTATCATGGTACGGGATTGGGTGACAAATTTTTTACCCGTTTTTTTGAACTTCTGATAGGTGTTGACTATGTGCGTCCTATGATTGAGGCAGGGAAGACAGCTAAGGAAATCAAATCTTGCTGGAAAAATGACGTGCGACGGTTCAAAAAGCAACGTAAGCCCTATCTGCTTTACAAAGAGTAAGAAAAAATTAATCTACAATAACGATGATAACACCACTCATAGCCAGTTTGACAGTTATATTGTACTTGGCAGTATTGTTCTCAATATCCTATGTAACGAGTCGTAAGACAGATAACGCAGGCTTCTTTGTCGGCGGCAGGCAGTCGTCATGGTTAGTCGTGGCGATAGCCACGATAGGTTCTACCATATCTGGCGTAACCTTCGTGTCTGTCCCCGGAATGGTTCAGACCAGCCACTTTGCTTATCTCCAAATGGTGATGGGGTTTGTGGTTGGTCAGTTGGTTATAGCCTTTGTGTTGGTACCACTGTATTATAGACTAAAGTTGGTCAGTGTGTACGAGTATCTCAAAGAGCGTTTCGGCATGGAGAGTTACCGCACGGGCGCATGGTTTTTCTTTATTTCCAAGATGCTGGGTGCGGCTGTGCGTGTTTACTTGGTGTGTCTGACCTTGCAGATTCTGATATTTGAGCCTTTGGGCATTCCGTTCCTGCTGAATGCGATAGTGACGATGCTCGTGGTGTGGTTTTATACTTATCGGGGCGGGGTAAAGACGGTTATATGGACAGATTTGTTTAAGACAATGTGTCTGGTGTTGTCTGTTGTGCTGTGCATATATTTCATAGCGCAACAAATGGGCTATAATCTGACAGGTGTGTGCCAGGCAATATTCAGCAGTGATATGTCACAGGTGTTTTTCTTTGATGACGTCAACGACCGTCGCTTCTTTCCGAAACAGTTTTTTGCCGGAGTGTTTACTATCATTGCTACGACAGGTTTGGACCAAGACTTGATGCAACGTAATTTGAGCTGCAAAAACTCAGACGAGAGTCGCAAAAATATGATTGTCAGCATCTGTCTGCAGTTTGTGGTCATCTCTCTCTTCCTGATGTTGGGTGCATTGCTTTACATCTTTAGTGCACACGTCGGAGGTGAACTGACACAATGCAAAGGTGATGAACTCTTTACAAAAGTAGCTACGGGAGGTTATCTGCCGATGATGGTCGGCATACTGTTCCTTATAGGACTTATTGCCGCTGCGTTTGGTGCAGCTGGGTCTGCACTGACAGCGCTTACAACGTCATTTACTGTAGATATTTTGAATGCGGATCGCAGTGATGAACAAGGCACAGCCCGCACAAGGCGTTATGTCCATGCCGGTATGGCAGTAATGATGGCTGCGGTCATTTATGTCTTCAGTCTTTTGAACAACACAAGTGTAATAGATGCTGTGTACATTCTTGCGAGCTACACCTATGGGCCTATATTGGGAATGTTCGCCTTCGGTATCTTCATGAAAGAGAGTGTAAGAGACAAATATATTCCTGTTGTGGCTTTGCTGGCCCCCGTGATATGCTTTATCTTAGATAGCAACTCAGAGATATGGTTTAATGGATATAGGTTCAGCTATGAACTGTTAATCCTTAATGCGGTGCTTACTTTTGTGGGATTGTGTCTCCTGATAAAGAAGAGGCAATGAGGTTGTGGCTGTTGATATTTTTCCTTGTAGCACTGGCAGGCTATGCCTTGTTGGCTTTTCTGCCATTGTTTACAACGATAAAACGAGACGTTTGGTATAAACTGTTACGTTCAATATGGATGGCACTGACACTGTGTGTCATAGCAGCGGGTGTTATCTTGTTTTATTTACTCCTGAGGGTATAATCCCATTTCCGCAGCTTTTTGGAGCATAAAATCATAAGCGGCTTGATGCTCATTGGGAATCATGCCGTCCAGGATGGCGTCCTTTATACTGGACTTGAGCGTTCCGATGGCTTCACAAGGCGGTAGATTGAAGACGCGCATAATCTCTTCACCGTCAACAGGCGGCTGAAAGTTGCGGATGCGGTCTTTTTCCTCTATGTCTTTCAGTTTTTTACGGACTATCTCAAAGTTTTTAAGGTAACGCTGTTTCTTGATTTCGTTCTTGCTTGTGATGTCTGCCTCACAAAGCGTCATTAGGTCATCTATGTCGTCACCGGCATCAAAGAGCAAACGCCTGACAGCACTGTCGGTGACGATGTCGTCGGAGACACTGATGGGGCGCATGTGGAGATAGACGAGTTTTTGTACATATTTCATCTTCTCGTTAAGCGGCAGCCGCATACGTTTGAAGATGCCGGATATCATGCGTTCCCCGATAATGTTGTGATTGTAGAAAGTCCATCCCGCGGTCGGACTCCATGCCTTGCTTCTGGGTTTGCCGATGTCATGCAGCAGGGCAGCCCAGCGCAGCCAGAGGTTGTCGGAATGTCGGCTCAAGTTGTCAAGCACTTCAAGAGTGTGGAAGAAGATGTCTTTGTGGCTGATGCCATTGCGTGTTTCACGGCCTTGCAGAGCGTTTAACTCCGGGAAGATAATCTCCAATAGTCCTGTCCTTTCCAGTTCAATGATACCCCTGGAAGGCGTGTCTGCCATAAGGATTTTATTCAGTTCTTCACTGATGCGCTCATAACTGATTATCTTGATGCGCTCCTTGTCTTTGCGGATAGCGCAAAAGGCTTCGTCGTCAATGTCAAAATGAAGTTGCGTGGCAAAACGGATGCAACGCATCATGCGGAGAGGGTCATCGCTGAATGTCAGTTCTGATTCCAGAGGCGTGCGGATGATGCGGTCTTCCAAATCTCTCAGTCCGTCAAAGGCGTCAATCAATTCTCCGAAGTGAGACTTGTTCAAACAGATACCCAATGCATTTATGGTGAAATCGCGGCGCTCCAGGTCTTCTTGCAGTGTGCCGTTTTCCACAATGGGTTTGCGGGAGTCACGGCTATAGCTTTCCTTGCGTGCACCTACAAACTCAATCTCCATGTTATGATACTTGACTTGTGCAGTCCCGAAGTTTTTATATACAGCGAGGTGTGCGCTTTTTCCCAAATGCTTAGCGAAACTCTCTGCCATATTGATACCGCTGCCTACGACGACGATGTCAATATCCTTGTTGGGACGCTCCAGAAACATATCGCGTACATAACCTCCTATAACATAGCAGGGCATGTCCAACTCATCGGCGGTCTGGCTCAACAGGTGAAAGAGTTTATTGTCCAGATGTCTTATGATGTCGTCTTGTGTCAGGTGGACCATATTATTCGGGTTTGAACAATTTGAATTCAACTTTGTCTTCCGATTCGAGTATCAGATAATTGCCTTTGAAAGAGACTTGATTGTATCCAGGCTCAAGATGCATGTAAACCTCATTGTCATCCTTGATGATATAAAAGTCGGGATGATCTCCATAACGGCATATTATGGAATAGTTTTTCCAGGACGAACCTTTAATGTAAGTTTCAAGTTGCGGATATTGACGTAAAGAACGCAGGAATTTGTTTACGAGATGCAGATTTCCTTCCGTGTCGAGTATGAGACACTCTTTGGCTCCTGGTGTGATGAGTGTCGGTTTGTTGCTTTCATTAAAAGTGTAAAATGGATGCAGCATGATAACGGGATATTTGCCGAATTTCTCTTTGTCACGCGCTATAAACAGTGTGTCGATTTTCAGCATTTCACCGCTGTTTTTATTAAACGATGCGATGAATGGGCTGTTGCAGTGAGTAAATTGATTAAATCGCTTGCCCATCCCGTCAGCAGTCAGAACCAGCGTGTCATTTAGGAGACGCAGTTCGGCGTGTGTCCCTTTGACACTAGAAAACTTGCAGCTCCATATCTCGTTAAGATTCATGTCGAAACATTCCATGCGGGTCCTGTCGGAGTGATATATCCGATTGTCTTGTATCAGGAAGTTTGACTGCAGGTCGTCAATGTAATCTCCACCGATTGGAAAAGTACACGCGCCTGTTAGCAGTGCTCCGAGGAGGCCTGTCAGTCCTCTTGCTACCATCAAGTCTACGTCATTTGCCTCCGTCTTAGTTTTGCGGGTAATTGTCTCACCTGTCAGAAGGTTTAATTTATTGATGTCTTTAGCAGTAAAAAGAATGTGATTTTCGTCGAGTCTCACGATATTGTTCCATCCCATAATATGGTTTTGGGGAATGTCAGCGGTCCAAAGTTCTTCTCCTGTGCTGAGCCGGTAGCATACGGCTTGTTTTTTCGGATAGCCTATGATAATGTCTTTGTCAGCGTCGGTATACACTATCGGATAGGGATATTTTTGAAGCATCTTGCCTTCCAGGGTATAGAGGCGTGTGTATGGCTTTTTGAATCCATTAGGGATGGTGGCGCACAACAGCCCCTGGGGAAGAAAAGTCATTGGTGTTCCTGAGACTTTGGTGTTGCTTTCCCACAATACTTTACCGCTTTTTCTTTCCTGTATGCAAAAGTTTTTGTAGCGTTTATTTTTTACCGGTCTTTCCAAAACTATATGTTCAAGATCCGTGCTTATGTGTGTAACTGTTGAACTGTCTGACAACGTGATAGTAACATCTTCCTGTGCTAAGCCGGTCAGAGGCAAAGAAATAAATAAGAGAAGCAATAGGATAGTCATAGCAGCGCATATTTTTATTAGTGCAAATTTACAAAAGTTCGGCTGAATATTTGTATTTTTGAATTGTCAAAGGACTAAGCAATGAAGAATATGATAATTTTATTGGTATGCGCTATGGTTGTAGCGGCATGCCAACAGAAAGAGACTCCCGAAGAGCGCGCTAATATGTTTCTCGCACTTTCTCGTTCCAGTTTGGCTGTCAATGATTTTGATAAGGCAAAGGCGTATATAGATTCCATCCGCAGCAAGTGCCCTACGGCTCTCAATGCGCGCGAGAGTGCGATTATTCTGCTGGACTCTATTAATATCGCATTGTCTAAAGTGGAATTGCAGAAGATGGAAGAGGAGATGAGTAAAATCGTCAATCCTGATAAAATTGCGAGGGATACGCTGGATTTCTACCATGACGAGGCGAAGGAAAAAGTGCGTTTCTTTGAAAGAAAACTCCAGCATGACATCCAACACAAGGCTGTACATTGAGAGAAACAGCCATTTATAGATAACAATAAAGACATCCCGTTCTAAAGGATGTCTTTATTGTTATGAGGTACCTGGCAGATTCGAACTGCCGTACACGGTTTTGCAGACCGCTACCTAGCCACTCGGTCAAGGTACCATAAGCCGTTAAGCGGATGCAAAGGTAAGAAAAAAAATTAATTTGACAAGTTATTACATGTTTTTTTACAAGTTGTCATGCTGAAAATTGCTAATTTTGCATTGATGAAAGAGTTGGAGAAATTTGTATCGGCTGTGATTGAGCAGAGGAGTCTGTTGGCCAAGACAGACAAAATCCTTGTCGCCTTGAGTGGCGGCGCCGATTCTGTGGCATTGTTGCGCTTGTTGCTTTCCCTGGGATATCAGTGTGAGGCGGTGCATTGTAATTTCCATCTTCGCGGAGATGAGTCGCAACGGGATGAGCAGTTTGTGGCACGGCTGTGCGAAAAGTTTCAGATAGCTTTGCACAAAAAAGATTTTGATACCACGAAATATGCAGAAGAGCATCATTTGAGTATCGAAATGGCAGCCAGGGATTTGCGTTATGTTTATTTTGCGCGGCTGTTAAAGGAACAGAATTTTACCAAAATTGCTGTAGGGCATCATCAGAACGATAATGCGGAAACTGTACTCGTCAATCTAATGCGTGGCACAGGTCTTAGGGGCTTGACGGGTATGAAATATCAAAACGGTGATATTATACGGCCGATGCTCGACGTTTCTAAAAAAGATATCCTCGCATACCTCAAAGAGTTAGGTCAGGATTATGTCACAGACAGCTCCAATATGGAGACCGATATGGTGCGCAATAAGATAAGGCTGCAAATCCTGCCTCTGATGCGTGAAGTCAATCCTTCCGTAGAGAAGTCCATATGGCAGACGGCGGAGCACCTGGGCGAGCTGGAGGCATATTTTAAGAATGCTATCGACAAGGATATCAAGTCTGTCATAGAACGACAGGACGGGCTGTTGTTGAAAATCAACATTGACAAACTGCTTGAGAAACACAGTTCCCATTTGTTATTGTTCGAGATGCTTTACCCGTTAGGTTTCAATCCTGCGCAGATAGACGACGTTTATCGCAGCCTGCGGCATACAGGAGCGCTGTTCTCCTCACCTCAGGCACGCCTGCTGGTGGACAGGGGCTACCTGCTCGTACAGGCAGCAGAGGAGGAACATGAACGCGAGGTAATCATCATTGCTCCTGCCGAAGCGCATCTGGGGAATTGCTATGTCAAAGTTTCCTTAATGGACAGAAAAGATTTAGAGACCATACCCAAGGAATCGGGTAGGGTGGCTGTAGATGCCGATAAACTTTCCATGATTCTCACCTTGCGCTATATCAAGGCAGGAGAGCGTTTTCATCCCTATGGCATGAAGGGCAGCAAGTTGGTAAATGATTATCTGACCGATGTCAAGGTGTCGCGCTTTGAGAAGCAGAAACAATGTGTGGTCTGCTCCGAAGGCGAGATTGTATGGCTTGTCGGACAGAGGGTAGACCAACGTTTCGCCATTATGCCAGAAACTAAGCGTGTTGTCCTCTTTGAATTGATATAATCTGGCCATTGTCGTCGCTATAAATTATTTGTTTTTGATATAATCTTTGTGCTGCGTCTGCCAGCGCATGGATGATGCGGTTGTATGCCGATATCTTTTCCGTTCCATCGGATGGAATGTAAGTTCCATGCCATAGAACGTATGTTCCGGCCCGTGGAATGTACATCCCATAGGCCGGAATATAAAATATATCGTATCAAACTGTCGCTTTATTCCGGCTTAATCCTATCCTGAATGCTTGCAGCGGCAAATAGATCTATATGACAAGACGGAGCATTTCCCTTTTGAGAAATGCTCCGTCTTGCGTATTGTGTAAAGTAATGATATTACTTTTTCTGAGCTTTAGCGTAGCGGCTCATGAATCTGTCAACACGTCCTGCTGTATCTACCAACTTAGACTTGCCTGTGTAGAATGGGTGAGATGTGCTGGAGATTTCAATCTTAACCAATGGGTAGGTCTCGCCTTCAAACTCAATGGTCTCATTCGTCTTGCATGTTGATTTAGACAAGAACATGTCACCGTTACTCATGTCCTTAAATACTACAGGACGATACTCTTGTGGATGTATTCCTTCTTTCATTTTATTTTATTTTATTAGTTTCTTGAATTTGGTAGTGTGTAATGGTCGCTATAAAAGCGGTGCAAAATTACAGTTTTTCTTCCGAATACGAATATGATTTTCAAAGTTTTTTTATCTGTTGGCCGTAAAAACCTTTATTAATTCTTAATTTTGCATGTCAATGAATCGATTTATACTATTTCTGATATTTGCGTCTGCCATGCTTTTTGTGTCGGCGGATACTATGCGCAACTGTTTTGAGAAGATGCCTGACAGGTTTTTCCCTATGTTGACGCACAACAACAAGTTAGATTTGCTGGATTTTGCGGACAGCGGCATGAAAGCTGTGGTGAAAAACATTTACGGCGAGCAGACCCAGTTGCTCAAATTGACAGACTCTTATCTGTGCATCAGGACATCGGCCTCGTCGCAGACAGAAATGCTTTTGCTGGCGCAGCCTAATGATACGTTGCTCTGTGTGGTGAAAACACTTTATGCTCCTGAAGGTGAGAGCGAAATACATATCCTACATACAGCCACGATGGGTGAGGCTACTCCCCTGCGTAAATACATAAAGGTGCCTGTTGCCCAAGATTTTTTTACCGTTCCCATAGGGAAGACCAAGCGAGACCTTCGTCAGGCTATTTCCAAGATGGATGTGACGATGATAGCTGCGACTATTGACGCAGAAGACAGTTCGTTGCATTTTACGGTGAATGTCGACGGCGGTTTCACGGAAAGACGGGAAGAGGTAGCTCCGTTTATAAAAAAGGAAATCGTAATGAAGTGGGACGGGCGTAAATTTGTAGCGAAGCGTTGATAGCGGGAAAAAAAGTGTTCTGCCCTTCCTTATATATAATTGTGCAGTCGGACTGACTATATGAAATAAAGTTCGTATTTTTGCATGTTATTATTTGCTAATAATGGCTTGTATTGTACATATAGAGACAGCTACAGATGTGTGTTCTGTCGCACTGAGTGAAAACGGTGCGATTCTTACTTCAAAGGAAAATTACGACGGTCCTAATCATAATGTACTGTTGGCGCCTTATGTAGATGAAATGGTTTCGTTTGCCGACAGCCACGCTATACCTATTGATGCTGTGGCAGTGAGCTGCGGTCCGGGTTCATATACAGGTTTGCGCATAGGGGTTTCCACCGCCAAGGGGTTGTGCTACGGGCGTAACCTGAAACTTGTCAGTGTGTCAACACTGCAATTATTGTGCGTTCCGTTACTGCTGCACGACAATGACATCCCTGAGGATGCGTTATTGTGTCCCATGCTGGATGCCCGGAGGATGGAAGTGTACTCTGCTATTTATGACCGCTCGTTGCACACAGTAAAAGACATATCTGCAGACATTATAGACGAGTGTTCCTATAAGGAAATTTTGGACAAACAGCCTGTCGCTTTTTTCGGCAACGGTGCAGATAAGTGCAAGAAAGCGATAAAGCATCCTAATGCCATTTTTATAGATGACATCAAACCGCTGGCGAAGAATATGCTCCCGTTGGCGGAACGTGCATTCCTTCAGTCCAAGTGGGAGGATGTGGCATATTTTGAACCATTTTATCTGAAGGAGTTTGTCACGACACAAGCCAAAAAACATTTTTAAAACATGGATTACAATACCCAGAGGGAGAAATTGAGACTTTCTGAATACGGACGCAACGTGCAGTCGATGGTTGACTATGCGATGACGATTTCCGACAGAGGCGAGAGACTGAACTGTGCCAAGGTAATTATCGGGGTAATGTCAAGGATGTATCCTCAAAACAAGCAGAATGCTAATTTTGATCAGATGCTTTGGGACCATTTGGCATATATGTCCAATTATCAGTTGGACATTGATTGGCCGTATGAAATTACCAAAGTTTCCGAGGTGGGGCGGCCCGAGCGCATGCCTTATCCGATGAATAACATTCAGTTCAGGCACTATGGTCATCTTGTTGAGCAGTTGGTGCAGAAGGTAAAGGATATGGAAGAAGGGCCTGAGCGCGAACAACTGATAAGCATGCTCGCTAACCAGATGCGCAAGGATCTCTACTACTCCAGCAAAAACGCTTTAGATCCCAAGCGCATAGCAGACAATCTGTATTATATGTCTGACGGCAAAATCAATATAGAAGAGGGACAGGTCAGATATAACTCATCCATACCGACCAGCAATACAGCCAAGTCACGCCGTGTGAAGCGGAATAAATAATGCCATGAACGAGAACGAGGTTTTCAAGATAGGCAGGTTAGTCAAGCTCCATGGTGTGAAAGGCAAGGTGGAAATGTCTTTTACTGATGATGTGTTTGACCGTTCAGGCATTGATTATTTGTTTCTTAGAGTTGACGGTCTGCTCGTTCCGTTTTTTATAGATTCCTATTCTTTTAAGGGTGCCAACAAGGTTCTCATAAAGTTTGACGATATTGACGACACCTCTTCAGCACAGCGGTTGGTAAACTCTGATGTGTTTTTCCCTTATGCGGAAATACCTGATAGAGAGTCCGATGAGGATATGACGGATTACCTTATAGGTTACAGATTGTACAATGCGCCGGCAGAATATGTTGGAGAAGTGACGGATATTGACACACAGTCGGCCAATACGCTGCTTTTCGTGAAGACACCGAGTGATAACAATGTTATGATACCATTACACCCTGAGTTGGTTAGTAATCTTGACGAGAAACAAAGAACAATAACAATGAATCTTCCTGAGGGGTTGCTGCAGATAAATAGAAAATAATGTATAAGAAAAAATTAGCGATATTAGGTTCTACCGGGTCTATCGGCACCCAAACCCTGCGTGTGGCCGAAGAACATGGCGATATGTTTGAGGTGCGTGTGCTGACAGCAAACAACAATGTAGAGTTGCTGATAGAACAGGCCAGAAAGTTCAATCCCGATGCTGTCGTGATAGCTAATGAGGATAAATATGAGCAACTGCGCGATGCGTTGGCTGATACCGATGTAAAGGTGTATGCCGGTTCTTCTGCATTGTGCGATGTCGTGACAATGCCATCGGTTGATATCGTCGTCTCTGCCTTGGTGGGCTTTGCCGGTTTGCTGCCGACGATTGAGGCCATCAAGGCCAACAAGAAAATAGCTTTGGCAAACAAGGAGACTCTGGTGGTTGCCGGCGAGTTGATAACACAACTTGCCATTGATAATCATGTGCCAATTTTGCCTGTTGACAGTGAGCATTCCGCCATATTCCAATGTCTGGTAGGAGAGGGCGACAATGCCGTTGACAAGATATTGCTTACAGCATCAGGCGGGCCGTTCAGAAAAATGAGTAAAGATGAACTTAAAGGTGTCGTCGCTGCTCAGGCTTTGAAGCATCCGACGTGGAGCATGGGTTCCAAAATAACCATAGACTCAGCGACATTGATGAACAAAGGTTTTGAGATGATAGAAGCCAAATGGCTGTTTGGCGTTGAGCCGGATAAGATAGAGGTCGTGGTTCATCCGCAGTCCATCATACACTCTGCCGTGCAGTTTGCCGATGGAGCCGTGAAGGCCCAAATGGGCGTGCCCGATATGCGTATGCCGATACAATACGCCTTGACATATCCTGACAGGAAACCTCTCTCTGGTGAGAGGATGGACTTGTTCAGGTTGAGCGTGCTGACATTTGAAAAGCCCGATACAGACAGATTCCCCTGCCTGGCTCTGGCATACGAGGCAGCCCACCGCAAGGGCAACATGGCCTGTATCATGAATGCGGCCAACGAGGTTGCCAATTTGGCGTTCCGTAGAGATGAGATTTCTTACCCGGTACTATGCGATGTTATTGCCGAGACGATGCAAAAGGTACAATACGTTGCGTTACCGTCATTGGACGTGTATTTGCAGACGGACAAAGAAGCCCGTCGCTATGCAGCGTCCCTAATTCATTAACTGTATATATTTATTTGATTAGAACATTATGGAGACATTCTTGATACGTGCGTTGCAATTGATGCTTTGCCTTTCAATTCTTGTCCTCTTGCACGAGGGCGGTCATTTCTTTTTTGCCAAGTTGTTTAAGATACGGGTTGAGAAATTTTGCCTCTTCTTCGACCCGTGGAAGACGCTGTTGAAGTTCAAGCCCAAGAAGAGTGATACGGAGTATTGTCTGGGGTGGCTTCCGTTGGGAGGCTATGTGAAGATATCTGGCATGATAGACGAATCTATGGACAAGGAACAGATGAAACAACCGCCCCAGCCTTGGGAGTTCCGCTCCCATCCGGCATGGCAACGCCTGCTGGTGATGATTGGCGGTGTGCTTGTAAATTTCCTTCTTGCACTGTTTATTTACGCGATGATATTGTTCTGTTGGGGCGAGACCTACGTTCCGACGCAGTCTATGACCTATGGCATGCAGTTCAACTCAGAAGCAAAGGCGCTGGGATTCCGGGACGGCGACATCCTCGTGGGTACGGACATCAGAAAATTCAAGAACTTTGACACCCGCGACGGTATCAGTGAGACCTATCGCGACTTGTCGAAGGCAAAATATGTCGATGTCCTCCGTTCGGGAAAGCCTGTCAGGTTGACTATGCCGACAGAGGGACTGAACATGTTGCAGATGTTCAAAAGCACTCCGCCGTTTGTGCTGGCTTACTTCCCTGCAGTCATCGACAGCGTCATCACCGATATGCCTGCTGGGCGGGCTGGTGTGCGCGTTGGCGACCGTATAGTGGCCATCAATAGTCAGCCTGTCACCACATGGAATGATTATAATGCTGCCGTTGCCAAGATGAGCGACAAACTCGTCGGTGCGCCAACGGACGACAGTCTGGCCATGCGCCACATCACGTTGACAGTCATCCATGAAGGCAGTGCTACCGCCGACACCTTGTCCATGATGATGAACGAGAGTCTACAGATTGGCGTAATCCAGCGCGGCATGAGACAATGTTATCAGACAGTGACACAGTCCTATGGCATATTGGAGTCTATCCCTGCAGGTATAAGTCACGGATGGAACGTGCTTAAAGGTTATCTTGGAGATTTTAAATACATCTTTACCAAGGAAGGGGCGACCAGCGTGGGCAGTTTCGGCGCCATAGGCAGCATGTTCCCGTCAGTTTGGGACTGGCATCGCTTTTGGGAACTCACAGCGTTTATCAGCATCATTTTGGCATTCATGAACATCTTGCCTATACCAGCCTTGGATGGTGGCCATGTCCTGTTTTTGCTTGCTGAAATCATATTGCGGCGCAAGCCGAGTGACAAACTCATGGAACGCGCAGAGATGGTAGGCATCACCTTGCTCATACTTCTTATGGTCTTTGCCATAAGAAACGACATAGTGAACTTCCTCTTGTAATTGCCGTTACCACATCAGTTGTTTTTCTTGTAACTTTGTACAGCCCATAATGCCATGAGAAGCCCAATGGCGAGTAGCGCATACACCTCGTGGGCAATTGTCTCAAAGTCGCCGCCGCGTATAAAGACGGTGCGTATGGCGTCAATAAAATAGTGCATGGGATTGATGTAAGTCGTCATGTACGCCCACGTAGGCATGGAGCGTGTGGGTGTGAAAAGGCCGGAGAGCAACATGATGCATACTACGAAGAACCACATAACCAGTATGGCTTGCTGCATCGTGTCGCTGTAATTTGAGACGACGAGACCAAAGGACGAGAAAAACACTGCCAGCAACATGGCCAGTATGTACACCAACAGCAGCGAGCCTGCTGGGGTGATGCCGTAGATGCCCCACGCTAACAGTAGGCATACCGTGACGACAAAAAGCGCCATGCCCCAGTATGGTATGAGCTTTGCTAAGATGAATGTCCGTTTGGAGACGGGTGTGACATTAATCTGCTCAATGGTGCCGGCCTCCTTTTCACCCACGATGTTCAGCGTGGGCAGAAACCCTGTCAGCATCATCATCACGATGGCTAGAAGGGCGGGAATCATAAAGAGTTTATAGCTCTGATGTTTGTTGTAGAGCATGAGCGTCTCGGCTGTCGGTGTTGTCTTTGCCGACGGCATAGGTGTCTGTGTGGCCACAATCTGGCTCAGATATGCTGAACCCATGGCCCCCTTGGTACCGTTGACGGCGTTGGCGGCGATAAGATATTTTCCATTGCGTATCTCAAGGATAACATCAGCCTTGCCGTGCTCCACTTCTGCAAGAGCCGCCTCGTAGGTGGGCTGCTGACCTTTGAAGACGAAACAGTTTGAGGCTTCAAGCCTGTGGACCAGGCGTTGCGACTCTGTGTTTCGGTCCGTGTCTACAATGCAGACGCCTATGTTTTTTACCTCCATGTTCATCACCCACGGCATGACGCACATAATCACGATGGGGAATACGACGACCAGTTTGGGCAGAAAACCGTTGCGTCTTATCTGGAGAAGCTCCTTTCGTATGAGGTAATTTATCATTGTTGCATCTGTTTTGTTTTGTTACGAAAAATCATTCCAGGCGTTTTTTGAATTTAGCCAGTGCGACAGTTAGCAGCAGGGCTGTCATTATCGTAAGCACACTAACCTCGCGGCTCACTTCATGGATGCCCACGCCCATAATCATCAGCTTGCGCATGGCCTCTATATAGTAGCGTGGCGGTATAATCGTTGCCACCCATTGGAGCACCTGCGGCATTGACTCCAAGGGAAAGAGCATGCCTGAAAGCATCACGACGGGCATGATAAGCACCATTGCCGAGAGCAGCAGGGCAGTCATTTGTGTCTGTGCGATATTAGATATGAGTAATCCCAGCGAGAGTGCCAGCGTGATGTAGATGATGCTGACGATGGTAATCCAAAACAAGGATCCTGCCAGTGGAACGCCCAACACGTGTCGGGCCATAAGCAGGATGGTGACAAGGATGCAGATGGCCATCACAAGATAGGGTACTGCTTTGGCGAGAATGACTGTCAGCGGACGGACGGGTGAGGCGAGCAGTACCTCCATAGTGCCTTTTTCTTTTTCTCGCACCACTGATATCGAGGTCATCATGGCACAAATGAGCATCAACAGCATGCCCATAATGGCAGGTACGAAATTGTAGGCCGACTTCATCTGCGGATTATATAACATTTTGGTATTAATCAGCGTCGTTGACGGATTCATGATAACCTGCTGCGCATAGTTTGTCCATTGTTGCGCCATGTTCGGGTCGGTTCCGTCGGTAACGATTTGTATGTTTTGATGTTGATGTGTAAAGACGATGGCGATGTCAGCCTGCTGCCGGCGAATCAGTTGTTCTGCATTACGGGTGGCTGGAACGGTGGCGGTTATCGTGAAGTATTCAGATGCGCTGAGCCGTTCAACGGCCAGCTGCGCTTGCGGCGAGAGGTACGGGGCGACTATTATCGTGCGTACGTTTTTTACGTCGTTGGTAATGGCGAAACCGAAAAGAAGCATCAGTACGACAGGCATGCCGAACAGGATGAGCATAGTCCGCTTGTCGCGCAAGATGTGACGTGTTTCCTTGATGACGAAAGAATAAAACTGTTTCATAATCCTACTGCTCACTTCTCTTAGCCTGTCTTGCCAAATAGATAAACACATGGTTCATATCCGGTAGTTGGAACCGTTGCTTAAGTTCATTGGGTGTGCCGATAGCGGCAATTTTTCCGTCCACCATAATGGAGACGCGGTCGCAATACTCGGCTTCGTCCATATAGTGAGTAGTTACGAAAATGGTGATTCCGCGGGCTGCAGCATCATAGATAAGTTCCCAGAACTGTCGTCTTGTGGAAGGGTCAACGCCACCGGTAGGTTCGTCGAGAAACACCACGTCGGGTTCGTGAAATATGGAGACGGAGAATGCCAGTTTTTGCTTCCAGCCGAGAGGCAGTGAGGACACCAGGTCGTCCTTATGTTCTTCAAACTTCAGCCGCCGCAGCAACTCTTCACGTTTCGTCCTTATCTTTCTGTCATCCATTCCGTAGATACCGGCAAAGAGTTCTATGTTTTCGCTGACGGTCAAGTCTTCATACAGAGAGAACCGTTGCGACATATAACCAATGTGGCGTTTAATCTGTTCATACTCCGTACGGATGTCGTATCCTGCTACACGTCCAGTGCCGCTTGTCGGCTGGTTCAGCCCCGTCAGCATGTGCATCGCCGTAGTCTTGCCGGCACCGTTAGCTCCGAGAAATCCGAATATCTCTCCGCGCTTTACGGAGAAGGAGATGTCATCAACGGCGCGAAATGTGCCGAAGGCCTTGACCAAGTGTTCCACCTCTATGACGTTTTGTTCTGCCTGCCGCGAGGAGTCGGATGTCTCTTTATCTATCCCGGGAGGGTTAAACACATCTTTAAACTTTTCCAAAATAACTTCAGGCGTGCCAATGCCACGAATCTTACCATAATCCAGGAATGCTACGCGCTCACATCGGCGCACTTCATCAAGGTAGGGCGTTGAGGCGACAATAGTAATATTGCGTTCCTTCAGCGAGAGAAGTGTCTCCCACAGTTCCATGCGGCTTACAGGGTCAACGCCGGTAGTCGGCTCATCCAAAAATAGTATGCTCGGTGAGTGTATCAGTGCGCAACAGAGGGCTAACTTCTGTTTCATGCCACCAGAAAGAGCCCCAGCCTTGCGGTCTTTGAACCGTTCTATCTGTGAGTAAATGGTGCGGACACTGTCGTAACCCGCTTCGACAGTCGTACCGTAGAGTGTAGCGAAAAAAATCAGGTTTTCCTCCACGGTCAGGTCTTCATAGAGTGAGAACCGTCCCGGCATATAGCCTATCCGCTGACGAATCTCTTTCATCTGTCGCACAGTGTCAAAGCCGTCAACGGACAGTGTTCCCTCATCAGGTAGCAGCAGTGTACATAGCATGCGGAACAGTGTAGACTTGCCGGCACCATCGGGACCTATCAGTCCGAACACTTCCCCTTTCCCTACGGAGAAGGAGACATCCTGCAATGCTTGTACCCGCCCGTAGCTTTTACTGATATGATTAACCTCTATGGCTTGCATGACTTTTGGCTATAGTTTCACTTCTCCATACATTCCGACTTTGACAACACCATCGTTCTTTATTTGAATCTTGACGGCATATACCAGGTCGGCACGTTCGTCATCCGTGAGAATTGTCTTAGGTGTGAATTCCGAGCGACTGGAGATCCACGTTACAATGCCGTCGTATTCCTTGTGTTTCCCGTTGCCGAAGTCTGCATAGGTCTTTACTTTTTGTCCTATCTTTATCTGCTGTAGCTGGCCGGAAGTGACGTAAGCACGCAGATACATGTTGGTCATATCGCCTAATTTAAACAATGGTTTGCCTGAAGTAACAAACTCGCCTTGTTCTACATATTTTTCAAGCACAGTACCCGAGACCGGTGCCGTGATATGGCATTTCTGCAGCTGGTCCTTTAACTGGTGTTTCAAGACATCGGCGGCAACTATCTGCTGATTGAGCGTGTTGGTACTCGTCTTGAGTGAAGATATCTGAGCGTCAAGTTGACGCTGAAGCACTTGAACCTGATTCCTGGCATCATCCAGCATCTTACTCGGTGCTGCACCGTCGGCAACCAACTCCTGATAGCGTTGCTGCTCCGTCTTCGCTTTGGCCAACTGCTGGCGTGTTGCGGCAATCTGTTTTTCCACGTCCGGCTTTTGGCTTTGGAAAACGGTTTTCTGCGCTTCTGCCTGTTGCAATTTCAACCAGATCTGCATAGTGTCTGTCAAACCTACTTCTTGGCCAAAAGCGATGTTGTCGCCCTCATCTATGTTGAAAACCTGCAGTGTGCCACTTTGCTCGGCTGATACCGTCACCTCTGTGGCTTCAAATACGCCCGTGGCATCAAATTCCTTTTCGTTACTTTTGCAACATACCAGCAGTGCCAGTGTTGTTGCGAGTGCTATTATATTCTTCATGTCCGTGCAAGTCATATTATCTATAATTATAAATTAGTTGTTTGTCGTAAATTTGAGGTCATACATTTCCTTCAGCATCTTTATTTCGTGAATGGCCTGATCTACCCACGCATTGTTTTCAGCATTGATTTCCTTTAAGAGGTCATTTACGTCGGCGATGCCGTGAGCCAGTTTTGACTCGGCTGCCTGTCTGACTTTTGTCCTCAAAGAGATTATCTCTGCGTCATCGGCAATAAGTCTGCGGAAGCATTCAATATTCTCTCTTTGCCGGATTTGTTCTATGTTGTTATTAAAGACGAATACACTGCGGTTGGTCTCGTTGATGTTGCGCTGCTGTTGTATTTTTGCTTTGTCATTCTTGTGTGTGTAGAGTGCTCCGATGTTCCATGTCAGGCGTGCTCCCACCATGCCATTCAATGACCATTGGCGGTGCATCATGTCCTCAAACATATTGTAGCCAGGGTATCCGTAGAATCCTTGCGCAAACACTGACAGTTGCGGCATTATGGCGGCATTTAAGGCTTTTTCCTGTGCGTCGGCCAACCGTAATCTGGCATTTATAGCCTCCAGTTCAGGACGCTGTCGAGTGGGCTGTGTTTCTGTGACTGGCGCTGCGGGTTTTTCCACGGTCTTCACCTCTATTCCGCAAAATGCCGACAACATCTTCATCACCGCCTGCCGTTGAGCATCCAGTGTTATCGCCTGCTGTGCTACATTGAGCCGCTCGGCCTTTACACTCAGATAGTCGCTCTCGGCAGCAGTCCCGCGCTCAAACATCGCCAGTAACTTCCGCTCATTGCTGCTTAGCAGTTTCTGCAGATTGCCGTTTAGTCGTATTTGTTCGTTGAGTAGCAATAATCCGAAGTACATTTCATTGACGCGTTGCCTCACTTGGTACATTGCGACATCTGTCTGTGCCTCCTCAACGGCTCCTTGCCTGCGTGTTATTTCTTTACGGTTGCTGATGGCACCGCCGTCAAAAATGGTTTGTCTGACATCTATGCCCACGCGATACTGGTCTTTCCTGAGTCCTCTCATGTTGATGCCTGCCTGCTGGTATAAGTTTTGCATTGATTCCGGAAAAGAAGTTACGTCGGTCTGCCATGTGACTTGTGCTTGTGCAGACACCTGCGGCAACCAGCCCTTTTGGATGTTTGCCACTGTCAGGTCGGTCGTCTTACTGATGAGGTCATATTGACTTATCAACGGATAGTTCCGCTCTGCAGCCTGTTGACATTCCGTCAGTGTCTGCCCTCCTGATAGCAGGGGCATTATCAGGGTTGTCAGTGCAATAAATCTTTTCATGTCGTTCTATTTATATGTTTTCTGTTGCAAAGTTACAATTCCTTTATATGTATATTGTTATCCTTATTCAAGAGAAAATGTCCTTTTTGTACGATTTGAGGTGATAATGTCATTATATGAGCGAATTTTATTATCTTTGTGTTGAATAATCGTTTAGTTTGCGTATTAATTCGATGCCTAAGAGTCTTGAACCTAAATTGATGACTCTGTCACGCATGAGGACTCTT
>AUXO013727711.1_pt1 | contig 19814 bp, 37 predicted proteins | sample 768731 | NCBI WGS metagenome assembly AUXO01 (sample SAMN02715735, study PRJNA202380) | gut metagenome | biome: sheep rumen | host: Ovis aries | place: New Zealand: Palmerston North
TGTGTAGTTGCTCAAAATCCAGCGCGCCTTATGAACGACGGTGGGGGCACGAACTTCGGATATGGGGGTGTGGGGTGGGAGCATAAAAAATACCCGCTTCTGACAGGTGGGGGTTAATGTCGCTTTCTAGGTGGGGGGCTTAGGGCGTCTAGTTAAAATAACTGTCTCTTTCTCCTTGCCTTAATGAAACACAACTTGCCATAACCTCTGCGCTTGCTCTCTTCGCTTCTCAACTTGCGCCCGCAGATTAAGCAATAACCTTTAGCCTCTAAAGGGTTATTCTCTACTGGGCGTATATAAGGGGTCACATCAGATGGACTAGAAGATAATCGGTTGCATGTTCTTCGCATAATGTGCCCTCCTTAATGCCTTTTTCACACTTGCGCAATATCTGTAAACAATTCGCGATGTCCGCAGATGAACGCTTGTTCAGATTTTTTGAAATTCCGTAGATTTCCTTGGATGACAGCCCTGTCTCTTTGGTGATTTCCGCATCCCTGTAATTGTCTTCCCTGCATGTCTGCACTAGCAGTAATCGTCGTAATGAGTTATAAAGCACTGTAATCAACTTTAACGGTGGGATGTCTCCCGCCTGCGCGCACGCGTAAGCGGTCGCCTTGTCTTTGGCAATAATCGCGTTTCCTAGGTCAAACAGCATGTCGCCTGTGTCTTCGTGGATGACTCCTCGGTAAAGCATTTCGTCTATGACTTCCTCGTGTGACCAGTCGGGCAACGCCTGCGCGATAGCCTGCGCCTTGTCAAGTTCTAACAGAATGCGTCCGTAAGAGCCGTTACATGCCTCAATTACGCGCTTGCACATAGCGTCAGATAAAGGGAATGTCTGCTGTATATGGTGGGTCAGAACAGGCACGGAAAACGCGTCAAAAGCAATACATATATCCTCATGTGCCTTATAGAATTTACTGCGCTTGTCTATACTGTCTACGGTCAGCACGAGCGCATTGTCACCGAGTGTAGCCACCTTGTCCCACGCAGACTCGTTAGCCATAAAGTCCTTGTCTGCATAGCATACGAATAGTTTAGGTTTATCGAATAACGACTTCTTGTAAGTAAATGCATCGCGTACTTGGTCAATTATTTGGACAGTTCTGCCACTACATTCCGCTAGGTGCTCCCAGTAAATGCGCATCCCCTCACGCTCTAAACCGTGGAAAACATAGAACTGCCCCACGGTCTGCGCGCGTATTGCTCTTTTCAAATCAAATATGGTCATTTCTCACTCTTGCCGTCTTTCTTGGCACGTTCTACGTTCTTATCGAACACTTGAATAAACCTCTGAAGCATATCTCTGCGCTCATCTGTCGGTACTCCGTGCCCGTCGCACCATGTGTCAAATACAGCGCCTAGAATTGACATAAAGTCCGCTTCTGTCTCGTAATTTATCAGCATACGCGATATGACCACAGAGTCGTTTATTTTGTTGCGTAATTTCTCCATCATTCTCTGTTCGTCTGTCATTTGTCCTCCTGTATTATCCGTATGTATTGATTATTCTTTCTATCACGTCGTCTGCTGTCAGATACCCTACTACTTGGTCGCCGTCTTCGTCTGTCACTATACTGCCCATTATTTCCAAAAGTCCGTTATGGTATCCGTATGAACCGTAATGGCATATTGCGTCAAATATGCGTACGTCATTACTGTACACGATGACCATGTGCTGTCCGACGTCGTTTGTCCTGTCACCAGTTATAGTGTCAGTCAATGGCGACGTTTTAACAACACGGTCATAGCGCTCAACACGCCAGTCATACGCAGGCGCGTACTGTATAAGCCAGTCGGTCAATTTATTTAATTCTCGGAAACGCTCAAGTTCTGTCATGTAGCCCCCTTACCACGGTCTCACATACACGCCGCACACGATGTCATGCGGGCGGTATCCGAAGCAGTCCTTATGCCAGTCGGAGTAATAGCCCCAAGCATCGTAAAGTTCTGGATTATTGCGGATTTCTTCCCACGTCTTACCCTCGAAGTGCTCCTTGAAGAACGCGCGCACCTTGTCCTCATTCTCTTCGCGGTACTCGTCGTCCTCAACGGCGTTTACTGTCTCATAAATCGGGTAATAATAGTCCCAGTCGTCTCCTACGTAGTCAAGGTGCTTTTCGCAAGCCTTGCGTACTTCGCGACGCTCGTCCTTGGTCATCGCCTTGATTTCCTCGTAGGTATAGGGCAGAACGTCAACGGCTTCGTAGATGTAACCGAGACCGCACTCGTAATCGTATGCTTTCTCTTTTGCCGCGTACTCGGCTTCCTCGGCTTCCCAAGCGCCGTTCATGCCAGCGATTTCTTCCATAGCCTCTGCAACTACTGTATTCATATCAGCGATTTTTTTCATTTTCAAGTCCTCCGAGTTTTATTAGGTTTATTGTCTTCTGACATCTTAATAATAAACGTTGTTGCTAATGTTGTCAATAGGTTTTTTCAAAAATCTGAAAAAAATATTTTTGTCGCCGTTCCGTCCCAGAATTTATGCAGTTCTGTGGTCTGCTACACAGCCTAGTCACCTTTCTTGTGAAAGTCCTTGTCCCAGTCACCTGCACGCAGTTCGTCCACGTCTGCAAGTGTAAGCGCGTCCGCGTGCCGTACATGCCCTGTAAGGTCAATATACACCTTGCCGTATTCTGTAAGGTTATCGTTAGCGATATCGCGCTCGTCGTCGGTCATGTCAATGTGGCACTCGATATCTGTAATAGTATCGCACTTAAACCACACTACTACACGTGACAAGTCGCACTCTGCTGACGTCTCTGACTCGTCCACGTATGCCCACACCTTAAGTTCCTTGTTATTCCAGTCATGCAAAATTTTAGTCTTTGCCTGCTCGTTACAGAGGAAGTACCACACCTTTGCATCCTTGTCCCAGTTCGCACCGTCTTTCTTAAGTTCCGCGCGCTGGTCGTATGTTCTGCCCTTAACAATTACCTTGTACATAGTTTAGCCCCCTTTAGTCTGCATAATGGACGTCAACGTCGATTTTCTCGTCCTCAAGTGCCTCGAAGATACCCTCGGCGTATTCCTCTACGCGCGCACGCTCGATGTTCTCGAATGTGCGATACCAGAATGCCTTGACATTCTCGCCCTTGGTGAAATCATAAAAACGCGGAACGTATGTGAAACCAAAGACTTTCAGCCAGTCTTTGTGTGCAAAAGTGTTTCCTGTTACTTTGACGGTTGCGTATGTTGCTGTCATGTTCGTATCCTCCTGTGAGTGCTATGAGTGTTTGTCTTTTGACAACACCATAGTATCAAAAAGATACTCACGTGTCAAGCACTTTTTTGAAAAAAAATTAAAAAAGATTTCTTTGGGATACTCCAAACAACTGGCGCTCTATGTTTTCGCGGTATTCTGACGGTATGACTTCCCTATGGTCGCGTATATACTTTTTAACGACGTCTTCCACGTACACGGTCGGTCTGCCTGCTCCTACGTTCATGTGTCTGCGCACGTTACTAGACGGACGCCACAGCGCGTTAACGTTCTCAACTGCCCCTGTACTCATATAGCAACTGTTATACTTCAGATAATTGTCAAACTGTCCGCCTATCAGGTCGATACCACAACAGCAACGCGACTGGCTCATAAAATGCAGGTCGTTGTCTGCTACACCGACTTTCACGCCGTACTTGTTGGCACATCGTATCAACTGCTCTGCGTTATGCCGTTTTATCTCGTGTTTGAACTCTGTTACTCCGCCCGTCTGTGTGAACTGGTCAGAATTAAGGCAATGTTCAAGCAACGCATCAAGCGCATTGTAACTGTCTGCAATAACGTGCAAGTGTTCTACTGAATAGTAAGACGGTACGGACTTCATCGCGTCCATCACTGCAAGCGCTTCCTCAACCTTGATTATCGGCTGTATGCGCACACTACACCATAGTCCGCGCTCACGCAACTGGCGCACAAAGTTCATTCTATCACACGGACTCGGCGTATTGGTCTCCCACTGGGCGACGTATTGCGCACTATTGCCCATAATAGATATCTGAAAAGCGTGTATAACTGGATTTAACAACGCGTAATAGTCATCAGGCAGGCTCGCGGTCTTTGTGCTAAAGCATATCGGGTAATCGTACTGGTTGGATATCTCTATAAGCCCTCTAGTTAGGTGCTCCGTCCACTCTCTACGCTGGAACGGGTCAGACATGCCACCGCAATGCAACGGCACTCTATGCCGTAATAACTCGACAATAACTGACATTGACGGCTTATCTGTCTCTAGTGCAAGGTAAAACTTCTTACGGACTTCTTCTAGGTCGGCTTGTCTCCACACACTCAACCCAGTACCTGTTTCATGAAATGCTTCCATGTTTGCGAAACAATACCTACATCCATAGTCACACCCTCGGTACATATCCACCCTGAAAGCATTCGGACAAAACTTCACCTGACTGGTCAACTGCATACATTCATGATACTTGCGGTCGTCCTTTACCATTTTATGCTCGCTCTCCTCAACTCTGCATTCTGTATTTGTTCGTATATGCGCGATTGCTCCACTGGATAAAATAGGAACGTCTCGAAGACTTCTGCAAGGCTCTGTTTGACCTCGTGGTCGGCTTCTCCGCGTAACGTGACCTTGTATAACTGCTCCATGCAATAACGGTAGTATTGCTCGTTAAAAGGCGTATAGCCGTGGTCTGCTCTATATATGTACTCCGCCGTACACTTCGCACAGGAACCGCACCGATGCTTTGGAAGCACTACACCGAACTTGTCGCGCACCCAGTCGCGTCGGTAATCGCGCAGACTGTGACGGCAAAGACAAGAAATGCTCAGGTCTAGCAACTCGTCGTTACCGCAGATGCTGTCCATGGTCTCTCCTAGGTTCTGCAAGTTCAGCGTGATGCCAAAGTCGGGCAAGTCCGCTTGTAACGTATCCGCGTACGCCTGCCACATATCCACACAATCACTGGCGCACACGTGGAACGGCGTGCCCATCAGATAACTGTCCGTATAGTTTCCAAACGCGATATTATATCCGATACCGTGGGATAAAGAGTAATTAAGGGCGCCTGTTGCAATGACGATGTTCTTCATCGGATGTTCCATGTACATATTATGCCCGTGGTAATGTACTGTGTCTGTAATCAACGGCACATCGAAGTACTTGGCGCACTTCTCGGCTACGCTCTGCTCGTCACTCTGCGACGCGTTCACGCCGTGCATGTGGTACAGAATAACGTCACGTCCCGCGGCTTGGTGCTTCATCAGTGAGACGATGCTATCCCGTCCGCCACTGAAACACAACACCACACGCTCACCCTTAGCGAGTGTAGTAGGCGACGGAGCACGCTTGTTATAATCAAACGTCCATGCAGTGTCTGAGTATATGTTGAACTTGTCCACAATAGGATATACGCGCTCATCAAAAATATCGGGCACGCCTGTATGCTTCTGATAATCTGACAGCGCGCCGTATAATCGGTCTATCTCGTCAAATATAGGTAACTCGTTCTTTACTTGCCGTTCAATAGTCTGCATGACCCACCCCACTGTGTGCTACATGGTATAAGTATAGGGCGATTTCTCGCCCCTTGTCAATGTTATGCCCACCGTCTGAAAATTTCACGGAGTGCTTCTGTCATTTCACTCTCGTAGTAGGCTTTAACAACCGTTGCGCCTTTCCACTTATACTCTCTGCGCAATTCTGCTTTCGAGGCGTAATCACCCGTTCTATATGTGATATTTGCGCACCCTGCTCTTCCTTTGCTCTTTGTAACGTAATAGATTTTCATTGCCGTGCCCTTTCGTCTGTTAGATGTTGTTGTATCCGAGTGCTTCGTGCTTATTTGCGATAGCCTTGAGTTCTGTGATGTTTGCTCTGTCGTACACCTTGCGGTAGGTGTCTGTATATCTGAAGTATCTTGTAATCTGTCCTGCTCTTGCGATTAACTTTGTAATCAGTCTGCCTGTTCTTGCGTTATAGATATTGATAATGCCTGTATCTGTGATTTCGTGTCTCTCTGCTCCGTCTCTGTGTCCTCTGTCTACGATAAATTCTGCTACTGGTGTTCCGTATCCGATTTCCCACTTAATGAGGTGTTCTCTTGTCTGTCTGTCAAGGTTGAAGTGCTTTGTGTTTGTCATGTCCGTGTCCTCCTGCTTTGAGTGTTTCGAGTTCTTTGTTCTAATTACATGATACCACAGTACCACAATAGTGCAATAGGTAAATTGTGAACAAATTGTTAACAAAGTTCTGAAATGTCCAAAGCAAGGGACTACACTAAACTATCATACTGCCTCCTCGACCTGCTGATAGTCCGCAAGGATGGGGCAGAGCGTGCGCGCTGTTATTCTGAAATGACCGCCCCGCTTAGTGCCTAAGTAGTTAGTGACGCCGTTGTCCCAGTGCATGTACTGACGGACGTAGAAATGACCGCAAGCATAGCGCACGACTTCGATATATTTGTTGGGGTTTCTGATGTTTCGGAATGTGTCGCGTGTTGTCATATCAGCCCACCTCCTCAACGATTTTGGTATAGCGTCTCTCTACTTCTTTAATGCACTTGCAGAGGTATGCATAGTTTTTCTTGTTCTGAATTTCGCCTACTGCGTGCTCGCTTACTGGAAGCACTCTGTAACAACCGCTTTCAAGCGGAATAAGGCGATTAACTGTCCATGTCGGGATGTAACGTCCTGTTGCTCTTCTGTACTTGCAACCGTACTGGTTTGTGATTTCCTCGTACTCGTCGTAATAGCCGATTTTCCACTGAATGTATTCACCGTTGACGTCAGGAATACGCTTGATTACTTCTTTTTCGCCCCAAAGTACAAAGTATCTAAGGTCGAATGCCCAACCGTTACCGCAAGCATTTGCTTGATTTGTCCACTTATCGTACTGTTCCTTTGTGATTTTAGCCATTGTCTTGTCCTCCTGTGAGTTTTGTGAGTGCGTTTTCTTTATTGCACCTTTATAGTATCACAAGGAGACGTGAGTGTCAACACCTTTTTGAAAAATATTTTTCAATAGTCCGAAAAGTCCCTAATATCAAGTATCCACATATCAAAAAGCATCTTTAGATTTACACCGTTGCGCAAGGCGTCGCGCTGATAACGTGCCGTGATTTCCACCCAGTTATAATATACGCGTGCGCGCTCGCCTGTGGTGCGCATTCTTTCCACGCAGACCACCTTAAAGGCTTCAAAGAATAAATTGAGGTCGTATTTATCGATTTCCCCACCAAGGGCTACACGGTCTGCGATTTTCAGCGCGTTGGAAATGGGCACCTCCTGTATGTTCTCGACAACCAAAGTAACGAAGTCATCAAGCCCTGCCACTTGGTTATACAAGGTCACATCATACGGCGTCTTGCAGTATATCGGAACGTCCGCACCTAGCGCATACTCCTGCAACTCCTCGTGGCTGTACTCGTCCATATTGTACACGGCGCCCCTACTGCGTATCGTCTCAAGTAATAACTGCTCGTTACGCGTTGTAAACACGAAATACACGTTCTCAGGCGGTTCTTCAATGGTCTTTAGCATGGCGTTTACTGCCTGTGCGGATAGTTCCTCTGCCCGCTGGAAAACATACAGCATCTTGATATTTGTTTTGTCTGCCACGCTCACCATATTACGCACGGCTTCCACAGACTTATCTACACGAACGGTATCTGCTCCCAACTGCTGACCGATGAAGTCGGCAACTGTGTTCTTCCCACTGCCCCTAGCGCCTGCGAGTATGACAAAGTGCGGGAACGTGCCCGCCTTGACCTGTCCCATTATTTGCCCTAAAAGCCTTTGCTGTCCAATTATTTGCCCACTCATTCTTCACACTCCAATAGTATAGTAGCCTCTGCCAGCGTGAATGGGTCTTGCTCCCACTTCAACTCGGCGTTAAGGTTGATTAACACGCCCACGAACCGACGGAACTGCACGGCGCACCCAGCCCAGCGGTCGAGCAAGTGCTTGTAGTCGGTGGTATTCGGTATCTTGATATATGCGAATGACCGACACGCGCAATACTTGCACACATCTAAGCAGAACTCCAAGTAACCTTTCACAAATTGCTTGATATCCTTACCACTGTTCCGCACCTTTTCGAGAACGTCCACTGCATCTGCCTCGCTGTGAGTCAGCATGGCTTGCGCCAACTGCACATACTCGCTGTAGTCGGCAACACCCAACGCGTCCACGACGTTCTGTACGGTCAACTGGTTCGAGTAGGAAAGGCACTTATCCATCAGTGATATTGCTGTTCTCATGCCCCCTGAAGCAAGTTTGGCAATATATTCAAGGGCGTCAGGGTCAGCCGCCCCAAATGACGCCCCCTCAGCAGTCTCCATTTTCAGAATATCTGTCAGACGGTCATATATGCCCTCCGTGCTTATCTTCTGAAAGTCGTATCTCTGTACACGTGAAAGTATCGTCTGCGGTATACGCTCAGGATTTGTCGTGCACATGATAAACACGGACTTCGCAGGCGGTTCTTCCAGCAACTTCAACATGGCATTCCAAGCCTGTGTAGAAAGCATGTGGCACTCATCGAGAATAAAGCACTTATACTCGCTGTCTATGCTCTGTAACTTGCTGTCGTCTATAATTGCACGTACGTCGTCTACGCCGTTATGACTCGCCGCGTCTATCTCTACGGGCACTCCCTGCCCCTTGTTTATCGCATTCGCAAATATACGCGCACACGTCGTCTTACCGCAACCCGCTGACCCAACAAATAAATATGCGTGCTGAATGGTGTTTGTCTCCAACTGATACTTGAGAATTGTCTTTACGCTGTTCTGTTCAACAACGTCGTCGAACGTAGCGGGACGGTACTTGACCGCTAAACTTTCCATAATTACCTCTTATTCCACGGAAGTCCAAAATCACTGCGCTTAATCTTGCACTTCGGCTCACCATCTTTCCAAAACACAAGCCCCTCGATGTAGTTATCCGTGAGATACTGCTTGATACCCTCGAATGTCCGCTCGACTGAAACGATAACAGTGCCGTGTTTCTCTAAGCAGTCATGTGTCAACTTATATGGATTGCCCTGAAAATGAACACCAATCGCTTCATATGTACCATCGTTCAACGGTTCAACACCCTCAGTAGTATGTCTATACGCCTCAACAAACCATCTGTCCGCAGGGTTATTCTCATCTACCTCCACCCAATGCGGAAAATGCCCTGTTACTGGGTCTGGTGCGTCTTGACATGGAATAGCGCCAGCAGGCGGAGTCTTGCCTTTCTTGGCGTCATAGCGCTTATAGAACTTGCCGTCGATAATAGCACAGCAACTGCCGTCAATTTTCACTGTAGCATCACCCTCACCACGGAGCACCCATTCGAAGCCCTCTTTTACGGTCGGTAAAATGCCTGTAATTCTGCCTTTTTCATCGTACGTACGCTCAAATAACGTAGGAATTTTCTTCATACTGTATCACTCTCCAATATAACCAAATAATGTCTCTTCTACGTCGTCTTCCTCGGTAATAATGGAATACTTCGCGAAGTGTACCTCGTCACCCCAGCGGTTCGTGCTGTACATTGTCTCGGTCTTAATAGGCACGCCTGCCTTTTTCAGATTGAAAATGATAGCCGCAAGTCGGGTAACTCCCAACTCTCTGAAAGCATCGAGTGACGTAATACTTCCGCACTCCTGCATGTACTGTAAAACTCTCTGTGTTAGTGTTGTTTTAGCCATTGTTTAGCCCCCTTATTCTCATATCCCGTAATCATGGTGCATACGCTCAATAGTGTTTGCCGCCTCTTCTAGGTCTTTCTTAAGCGACTCAATTTCTGCTTCAAGGCTCTCGATTTGCTCGTGTGCATCTTGTAGTTGTGCCAGTACGTACTGCTCACAGGTCTTTATCTCCATTGTCTGCCTCCTCCTCTCTAAATAAAATGTGCTTGATGTGCGCAGAAATAGTGGCGGCAACCATTAAATGCATCATTGCCTTGTCCATTGAAGTTCCTGCGTCTGCCAGTGCCCCCGAAAGAAACTCCACGGCGCTCTCATACGCCGTGTCAAAGTCCTTTGGTGTAATAGTGATTTGTTCCTTTGCCATATAAGCCCCCTTATGCTACTGTGATTTTCTTGTTGGCTGTGTCGATATTGAAGTAGTACGGAATAATCATGTCGCACACGATATCCTCAAATGTAATTTCCGCCTGCTGTGGGTCGTATACAATGTTGCCCTCGCAATAGCGGTCATACTCATAATCAAACACACATTCATATACCACGCCGTCCTCGTCATACGTATACTCGTCGTACAGGCTTTCTTCCGTTCTTACTTCTACTGTGATTTCGGGAGTACCGTCAACGTCCTCTCCGCTGATAAACTCACAGAATACGTAGTCTTTAAGTTCATCATACGTGCACTCGTCAGAATACTTATTCTCTTTCTTCTTGTCTCCGAAGTCAATATAGATACGATGTCCGAAGAATTTCTCGGCGGTCTTAATATCCTGTGCATTAAAGTAAGTCATGGTCTGTGTCTCCTTTGAGTATTATTAGTTTTGCCCCTTTGGACAAGTCCAGTATAACATAGTATAGAATGTTTTGCAATAGGTTTTTTCCGATTTTTGAAAAATATTTTTTGGTCACAGGACACCGCAACCAGTAAAAATGTCTACCCGCGTTTCGTCGTCTATCAGTCTGTCCACGGCACGCACAATATTGTAGTAGTCCACTGGGTCAGGCGTACCAGCAAGCGCATCGCTCACTGCCTGTCGGTAGTCGTCATAGGGTACAAGGTCTTCATTGCCATTGTTATGCACAAGGTACATTTCCAAAATATGTCTGCCATAGGCGTTTTCTTTGTACCACTCCACGGCTTTTTCCTTGGCTTCCTCGAATGTGCCGACCTCAAAGACAACACCGATTTCGTTAAACGTTCCGTAGGCTTCTACTCCATAGACTCCAATGTATGTAGACATTTACTCACCCCCTAAAGTCATTGCCGTAAGCGGCGCGGATGTCCTCGTTCTCCTCGTTAAAAGGATACGGGATTTCTTCGAACTCGTAGTCCTGCGTCGGGTCGAACCCATACTGTACTTCGGGGATAATTGCAAGTGTGATTGTGTTAGCCATAGTTATGCCCTCCTATTAGTTCTGTTAGTTCTTAAGTGCTTCTTCAATGCCCTTGTTCAGCGCGTCACCGTCGAGTTGCTGTTCTGCGGGCTGTGCCTCGTTGATAGCGAAGACCATTTCCTTTAAGTCGTAGTCGTTCTGCTCTCTTCCTGTGAAATACTCGCGTCCTGTGATTTTCCAGTTCTCAATGAAATATACGCCGTTGTCACCGTTGTCGCAGTCAAGGTGGTTAACCGTGTCAATTCCGATGGAAAGACCGTCTCCGCCAAAGAAATTAGCGATGACCTGTGCCATGCGTGCCCAACCGTAGTTGTCCTCTTCAGGACGTCTGAAACCTCTGATTTTGCAGTAAGTGAGAAATGCTTCAATGCTTGCGCGTCCACCGTTCCAGTGGAGATAAATACCGATACCGTTGTTCTCGAAATTCTCTTTTGTTGTAATAACTGCTCTGTTGCCCATAATTAAGTCTCCTTTGAGTTTTTCTAGTTTGTCTTTCGACAATGCTATTATCTCATAGGGAGACTCACGTGTCAATAGGTTTTTTGAAAATTTTTGAAAAAATTAGTTATGTCCACTTGCGGGCAAGAAAATCGGATACGTCATAGGTGAAATACTTGCGCTTTTTCTTACCCTGAATAATGTGAAAATCCTCGGAAGACAGTTTTAATATGTCCGCCAGTGCTATGCTCTTTCTGCCACCGTGCTTGCTCTCCATAAACATGCTATACACGATGTCATGACGTACAAAGACCGTAATATCCTTGTCGATGAACCAAATCAGAAAGCCTGCAACTACACCGCGCTGTTGTGCAATTTCGTGGAGGTCTATAATCTGCTCCTGCTCTCGGATATCCCTAAAAGACAGCGACGCGTCCTTGGTAGACTTGCATTCGATAGCGTAAAAATACGGCATGTGGTAAAAGAAAAAATCGCACGGATTGTTCACGCCTTTATACTTGCCGATTTGGTCTTTCAGACGATGGGCTACGCAATTCGGCACGGCTTCAAATGCCTCTTGTACCGCATTCTCAAACCCCTTGCCTTGGTTCTTGCTCATCAACAACGCCCGCCTTTACTTGTGAATTTATCAAGTTATCTAGGAATACCGTTTCAAAATCAAAGTCCTCTGCGATGAAAGCCACCATTTCCATTACAGTCTGTATCCCGTGCATAAACTCCTCACCGCCGTTACTGGCGTCGTACACCCCGCGAAACATGCTTACTCTGCGTAAGTCCTTGTAAACCAGTTTGTACGCTCTGCGAAGTCGCCACCGTTTCAGTCTGCTCATTCCTTTACTCTCTCATCTTTCTTGTACAGCGCTTTACAGAAAAAGCACCGCACTGGCTTGTTATTGTCACGCATAAAAGGCGCTGGGTTACCACAGTAGGGGCAAAGATACCGTTCCTCTTTCCGCTTCTTACTCAACGCGACCACCCCTTGCCATATACTCAGTCTGATAATGACTGATAGCCTTGCGTCCGTCTGCGTCAGGAATGAAGTTCTCCGCAGTAAACAGTCTGCGACCGCACTTCAGGCATCTGCGTCTACGATAGACTACATTGTTGTGCTCGCGTGTTTCCGTTACTCGTAAGTCTCCGCCACATAAACACTTCATAGTGCGCTACCCCCAATAACTATTGCTAGTTTCAGAGTAACACACTATATCTTGTGTTTCAAGGTCAAGTTGTGATGTTGGATGACATACGGGTCAAGTCCATTTCCTGCATTCTGTGAGACAGCACCTTTTTACAGGACGACAAAAGTTCCTGTGCGCTGTCCACCTTGGCTTTGAGTATCTTGTACGCTCTCGCATAGCAGATATTGACTAACTGCTCCTGCTGGCTCGCAAGTTCTGCCGTGGAGTTCTTGTCGGCTACTGTTCCAGTTGCTCCGCTGTGACTGTTGTTGTAGGTCTCCTTGTACACTGCTCGGCTGATGTCGTCTCGGACACCCAACTGCTCGCACATACCACCTGCAAAATAAATCTGTGTGGACAGATTAAGACAGAAGTCCTCAAGTTCACTGTTTGACGGCGGATTTTCACCGTCCTTAAGGCACTCGCGGATAAACCGCACGTACTTGTCTAGGTCACCGCAGTAAGGCTGTATAATGTCGTTTACGATGCCGTCAATTACCTTGGAATTATCTTCTACGTGTATCTGAATGCCATCGAATTTAACGCGGTCTAAGCCGTCATAAATGCTCATAGTTGTTCACTCTCCTAGTTCTTCAAAGTGCTCGTCTAAGTCCAGACCGTCCTCATCGTACCACGTTACGTACTCTTGCTCGTCGGCGTCCCACTCTTCCAGTCCCGCTGTACTGCAATGGTCAGGAAATACGCCAGTTGCTACCTGCTGATTAAGAAAGTCCGCGATACTGTCAATTATCAACTTGGCTTCCGAAGGTGACTTGACTTTCTGATAATACGTGGGCGCACCAAGGATATTGTAGTACACTCTTAATTTCTCGCTATTACCGCTCATGACTTCACCTCCGCATAAAACGCGATGCGCAAGCCTGTATCGGGACGGCAACAGTAAAAGGTAAACTCATCCTCAAACTCCTCGAACGTCTTCTCCATGCCGTTAGATAGCGCAAGACCACCACCGAACGCACCGTCGGGACGGATACGGTCAGGGCAGAAATATACAGTCTCTCCTCTTAACCACGCTTTCTTTGCCATTGTTCTTGACACGCGACCAAACTCTGTGCCATTAGCGTCCTTGAAAAAATATTGCTTCACTCGGCTTCCCCCCTTTCCTTGTAGTACTGGTACATTGCCTCGATTTCTTCGTCGGTCGGATAACCTCTGTACTCTTCGTTCTCGTCCATAGTTTTAGCCCCCTTTGTTAGTTCTGTTTAGTCGTCAAAAATCAGTTCTTGGGAATATACCAAACGCTCCTCACCGTTAGGAAAACGCACGGCGTACATAAGGGTGTCCTTAGTTTGGCTTCTCCCTATGATAATTACGGTCTCACCGTTGTGCTCGTAGTCTTCTGCGAATTTAGTGTTAAATACTGCTGTCATGGTATGCCCCCTATTCACTCTGCTATCTCGTCGATAAACTTGAATGCCTCGTCAATATCTGTGAAGTAGAAGTCGTCACCGCAGTACTGCACTGTATACTCATTCTTACCATAAACGTTCTGCTCTACTGTATAGCCCTTGTACGGATATGCTGTCATTATCGCCACCCCCTTAGTACTGATAGGCTTTGCAAGCCTTTTTACCGTCTGCACGGTTATAGTCTTTCTTGGTCTTGAAGACCGTAGAACGGGGGCGCAGGGGCTGTACGTATGTGCCCTTGTTTGCGTTTGCTTTCTTGAGTTCGTTTTTCAGTGCCTTGTTAAATGTCATTGTCGTTGACCTCCTAGGTTTGTGAGTGTGTAACTGTTCCTTACACTTAACATTATAAACTATGTTTACTAGCGTGTCAACAACTTTTTTGAAAAAATTTGAAATGCCCTATTCCGTAGGGTTTGGGTACTGTGAGCACAAGCCTAGATATGCGCAATAATTACAGGTTCCCTTGGGTAATTTTGCTGGTTTCGGCGGAAGTTCGCACTTCTCCACGTACGCGTCACAACTCTTTATAAGTGCTGTCAGTTCGTCTTTCTGCTTCTGTGTTGGAGTAAACATGTAAGACTTCATGTCCAGCACATCACGGCTGATATACACGAAAATAACGTTGTCTATGCCCAGTGCAAGGGAATAACAGATACCTTGATGATAATGCTTCGGGTCTACACCTTTGCGGGCAACAAACTTAAAGGACGCCTCGGTCTTCAACTCAAGAATATAGTACTTGCTCTTGTACTTGATAACCCCATCGCACAGGAAGCGGATATTCAAGTCCTTGTGGTACAGTTTCGTTTCCATGCCGCACTGCTCTACTATCTCCAAGTAGTCTAGGTTACGCGACTTTACGTAGTCCGCTACGTTGATATACTCGCAGTCATAGCCGTTGTTCTTCATGTCCGCTACGTACTTCTGTGTGCGCTCGTGAATGTCCGTGCCTGAATTGCAGATGCCCACCAGACCGTAGGGCACTACCCCCTCGTCCACGGGCGCACCTGTCACCTGAAAGTACATGCTCCGTATGCAGTTCATCGAACTCGGCTTGTAGGACAAACTGCTCGGTCTTTGGTTTTTCTTGTTGGTAATTTCAATAGAACGGCACAAGTCCGCGAGAAATTGACTCTCCACGGACTCAGGCTCTACGTCGAATAATTTGGATAACGGCTTTCTAGCCAATGTAACGCCCCCTTAGTCAGTCGTTCTGATGAAGTACTTCAGGTCGTCACCTTTCAGCGTGTTAAATGCGAGTTCGCGTGCCTTGTAATACAGGTCGGCGTATACTTCGCTTAACTTGTTGTTACCGCGCTCGTAGTGTACCCAAGACTTCCAATTAAGTACCATGACCAGTTCTGTCATGTATACTTTGTCATTCTTCCACGCGTCAGATGCTCTTCTGTAAGTATCCTTTACGGCGTTGATACCAAACGCGTCCGCGATGGTGAAGTCCTGCCAAAATGTGGTCTGCTGTGTGTAACCGAAAAGTGCCTCGCTGTTAAATACTTCGTATGTCATGTTCAAGTCCTCCTAGATTTTCGAGTGGGTTTATCTTTATGGTCTTATTATCTCACAGAGTTACTAGCGTGTCAATAGATTTTTTGAAAAAAGTTGAAAAAAATGTTGGCTGGGGTGCTAGGACTCGAACCTAGAAAAACGATGCCAAAAACCGTGGTGTTACCATTACACTACACCCCAGTATGCAAAAAGGTGGGGGCTGTTACGCCCCCTTATTTGTCAGAAGCACGGGTCGTAGTACTTTTCAGCACTTCCGATGTACCAACCGCCGTAGTTGTCTACGCCTCTCGCTCCCACTCTGCGAACCCAACGCCCTTTCTGATTTTTGAAAAGGATTTCTACTCTACCGTCAGGTCTGCTGAAGTACTCGTATTCTTGGTGCTCGCTCTGCCAAGAGCCGTCTGTCAGTTTATAACCGAGTTCTCTTACCTTGATGTGTCTGTCGTCGATTACCTCGATGATTTCGTAAGGGTCTCTGTCCGACCAACCACAGTGCGTGACACCCATTCCTACTTCAGGCTTTGCACCCTTTGCGCGTTCCTGTATTCTATTCTGTACTGAACCATACCATGCCATAATGTTTTCCTCCTGTGAGTTTTTCTAGGTTTTCGTTCTTTGTGTCTTTAGTTTATCACAGGGTTACGTGAGTGTCAATACATTTTTTGAAAATTCTCGAAAAAAAAGATAAGACCCTGTTGGCGCAAGGTCTTATCCCAAATCCATAGATAAAGAGAGCATACAATTATTCGAAAGTGTACGACTAAATTATATCATGGTCAGTACATAAGTGCAAGGATAGTTGTAAGGTCTCCGTCCTTAATGCGAATTGTCGCACTCGTACCGAAATACAAATCTACCACGTCAGAAGACTGCGCCTTAAATACTGTAAGCAGACTGTTAACGTCCGCAATACAGGAGAACTTATCCCCAGCGTCCACGGTCTCGTACGGAATGCTTTCTACACCGCTGGTGTTCTTCGAAGAAATCATGATGTCGCTCTCGTCAAAAACCAAGGTGACCGCACCTGCGTCATACGCCCCTACGAACAGCGCAATACGCTCGAACGTGTCGATGAGCGCCTTTGTACTTACTGTGCAGTGTCTAGGAAACTCCGCGTCTGCGAAGCCCTTGATAGCCTTCACGTTGAAGTTCTCGATGCCCCGCGGCTCTCTCGAATACAGCACCGCGTGCCCGCAGTCGTACACCACCGCGTCGCCAACCTTGTAGCCAACTGCCATTCCGTTATCCTCGACTACCGCATCCAGCAGGTTCATACACTCTGCGGATACAAGGCGTGCAGTCTCGAACACTTTCTTGTCAAGGATACTGATAAGCGCCGTATCTGTGGCGATAATCTCGTCACCTACGCGATAAGAGCAGTAATGTGATTTCGTGGTCTCTACTGCAAGGGACTGCTTCAAACTGCCCATAATCCGAGTAATTGTCGCTCTGTCCAGTTCACCCACTTTCTCCTTGCCCTCAAAACCGTCAAACTCCTTCGGCATGGTAAATTCCACGGCGTTTCCCTCGTCATCAAGAAGCAGTTCCAACTTGTATGTACCGTTGCACTCAACGACTAGGTACTTGTCGGAAAGGTTGAATTTTACCGTGTCGCCTGTAAGTTTACGTACAAGGCGTGTAAACGTATCTGCAAGGACTACTGCCTGCACGTCATCCACTGGCTCACCGTCAAGGTCGGTCATGACCTCAAGGTAATCCATACCGTCTGTAGTCAGCAGACTGAAGATGTTCTGCGTGGCTCGCAGACGCATGTACGACGTAAGCGGAACTAACTTATTGTTACTTGCCCCTCGTACTGCCTTGTTCACCATGTCCTGTAAAACGGTTGTTTTGATTTCTAGCATAACTTTGCCTCCTTAAAATGTTGCTTATACTTCAATCTCGTCACCATACCATGCGTAACTCACGGCGACATCGCATTTGAACGGCATACCAAGGATTTTCTGTGCCGCTTCACTCATAACTTTTGCCAGCAGTTCAGAACAGCGCTTTATGTTCTCTTCGGGGCACTCTCCGATGATTTCATCATGTACTGGAACGAGCATACGAAACCCCAGTTCCTTTAGTTCTTCGTTCTTATGCAACTCTATCATTGCCAACTTTGTCAAGTCTGCGGCAGACCCCTGAATACGAGCATTGACGCACTGTCTTGTAGCATCTGCTATCTTTCCGCCGTTGTCCACTATCCACACGTTGTCTTCTGCATTGGCTTTCTCGAACACTTTACGCTTCTCGTTGAACTTACAGCGTGCAAGGGCGCGTAAATACTTCTCACGTATCTCTTGGGGCACTGGCAAGTCACTAGTGTCGTGGTCAAAATCCAACGGGTCTTCATACGGTGAAATACCGTTCTGCCATTGGAACTCGTACTCGTCCAACTGTAAGTCGGGTAACCGTCTCTTACGACCACAGACCGTAGTCACGTACCCTTTCTCGTGCGCCATTGCAAGGCTCGCTTTTTCGAATATCTCTATTTCAGGGAACCGCTCGAATAGGTTTGCTTTAAGTTGCTTGGCTTCCTCTAAACTTATGCCCATGCCCTCTGCTACACTGGCGTCCCCACGGGAGTACAGGATACCCAAAAGAACTGGCTTCGCTTTATTTCTGCGCGCCTTGAACTCAGGCGGGTTCTTATGTCCGTTTGCGTCGAACTCACAGCACTCCTCGTATGCCAACTTAAAGCAAGCACCCGCTACTTCACTATACAGGTCGTTGCCCTTAAAACGAGCGTCGAACAACTTGGTATACCCCATACTTTTGCAGAATGCGGCTAGGCAAGACGGCTCCTGCTGGCTGTAATCACTCGACATCAGCAGATAGCCGTCGCTCGCTACGAACATCTGTCGGATTTCCTTGTTATGCGACGGGATATTTTGCAGGTTAGGGTCAGAACTGCTCATACGTCCTGTCAACGCTCCGTACTGGTTAAAAGAACAATGTACACGACCGTCGTCCAGCACACACGCAGGCAACTTATCTATGTACGTGCCCACAAGTTTGCTTAAACCACGATAATCCAAAAGCGCCTTACAAAAGTCATTGTCCAACTGACTGAGTATTTCCACGCCTGTGCTCTTTATAGGCATCTTTGTACGCTTGTCAATAACTGGCGGTATCTTCATCACGTCGTACAGCAGAATAGATAACTGTGACGGGCTGTCGTAATTGATGGGGAACTCCAATTTGTGTGTAGCAAGTATCGCGTCCTTATACGGCATCAGCATTTCGGCTAACTCGCCACGACATACTTCTAACTTACGGTTATATTCTTCCTGCAACTTCTTGTTATACTTGAAGTCAAACTTGATACCTGTATCTTCAAGGTCTGCCATTACCTGCACGCACGGCATTTCTATGTTGTGGAACACCCAACGGCTCTGCTCGTCGAACTCTTCCGACTGTTCCTGCCACTCTTTCAGTTCCCACGTTATCTTAGGGTCATGTGCGGCGTACAGACTTGCCACCTTTATCGGAACGTACCGAAAATCGACATTGTGGAACAAATCGTCGTACTTGAACGCGTCACCAACACCATGTAACACATACATCTGATGCAGAGGTTTCAAGGCGTGCGTATCCAAGTTCTCGTCTATCAGCATGGACGCTAAATACGTATCCCACGTACAGACTAGGTTTACGCCGAAATTACTGCGCATAAAGCGCGTATCGAACTTCGCGTTATGCTCAACTATCTCCTTGCAAAGCACAAGGCGCTTTAACGCTTCTGCCACTACCGTTCTGCTTAACTGATTTGGTGTCTTCTGAAGTGTGATGTAATCAATGTGCTCTAGCGGGATATACGCCGCTTTCTGCCCCTCTGTATACAGGCAGACACCAACTACTGTGTCTTTCAGCGGATTAAGACCTGTGGTCTCCGTATCAATAGCCACGGACTGATTATTCAGACAAGCACTGATGTAGTCGTGAAGCGTCTGCTCGTCGCGGATAATCAGCGTCTCCTCTGCGAACTGACCCAAGTTGAGCGTAACAGTGTCTATAATGCGCTTAATTTGGGCTAAAAGACTGTTACCGCCGCGTTTAGCAGTAGTAACAGTCTTCTTTGCCTTTACTTTAGCGATTACACTGGCGTCGTCACTTGGGCGCTCCTCTATTTTGTCAAACAGAGACGGTCTAGCCATCAGAAT